>ERZ778017.451-NODE-451-length-57350-cov-7.094965_pt1 | contig 57350 bp, 37 predicted proteins | sample MGYA00375747_ERZ778017 | MGnify/ENA primary metagenome ERZ778017 (study PRJEB29350, sample SAMN05509838) | bioreactor metagenome | biome: bioreactor; material: wastewater | place: South Africa: University of Cape Town | collected 2014-03-17 ...
CAATCCCCATATTCTATCAATATATGAGACATTGCATTTTAACATATTCCAACATTTGTCTCGCTTCCATCATCAGACAATTCTTCCTTGGTGTCTTGATTTTTTCTGATTGTAGCTAATCTTACAGGAACTTCTTTTCCTAACACCCACACTGGGTGCAATGGAATAAAAATAAGACCACATGTAGCAATCATCATTGCATCAAGCGTGAACAAAAATACTTCGTGGGTAATCAAAAATCCGTCGAATCCTTGTGCCAATTCTACAACACGATATACCGATCTCACGTAGACTGCCAACACAGCAATGGTGATACCTAATGGGAACCAATCGAATAATTTTCCATGTCTGATTTTGGCAAATTGAGGGCTGTAATACTGATCCAAATGATCCCGTCTATAATTTCTCACAGAAGGAACGTTGAATAAAAGACGCAAGTAATTCTTGACAGACTTTTTCGCAAACTTCTGGTGCTCGACTTCGTACCCATTTTTGCTATCCACCTCTTTGAAATAGATACGATTTAAAAATTCAAACCAGAAAACCAAGAAAATAGTCATACCAAACACCTGGAACGCAATACCAGCAATCATGGTGTTGGTACCGGGAGTAGGGTCTCTATGTTCAGTTGTAGCAGTCGAAGCTGCACCACCACCACCTGCTTGGATAATAAGAGATACGACATCGAAAGTAATAAACATATAAGAATACCACAATGGCTTTAAAACAGAGAAATGTCTACCATGAATCACCACTAGTTGTGCAAACACAAAATATATCCCGGCCATAATAAATGCTGGGGCAATTGTCAACGAGATATACTGCAACAAGAAGAAGTTTTGGTCAGTGTCATCCGTAAATGCCAACACTCTACCCAAGAACCCCATCCATTCCAATGCGTAACCACATACAAAAGTAATGTTAAACCACCAATATCTCGATTTCGATAACATTCCCATAAGGTAGAGCATAATTATTGAAAAGATGACAAGGTACCACACATTTCCGAACCGATTCAAGTAAATACTATAAAAGTTTTCTTCTTGTGCCAAATCGGCCAAGTTTAGGGTAGCATCAAAGATTGCCTGGGTTGCCTTGGCCTGAACACTAGAATCGGTGGCAGTAGCTAATACCTGTTCGGCCGATATAATAGTCAAGGTGGCTTGAGCACCTCTAATGTCTCTGGAGAGGGTAATAAACTTGCCTATTTCCGCGGTGTCTGAGATCTTTTGGATCTGCTCAACACCCAGGGAAAGGGTTTCCAAAGCCCCCGGAGCAAACGAGGAAGCGATGCTTTTCAAAGTAGTTGACGCGGGAACCGATGATGGCGACCATGTAGGGAGTTTCAGCAAGATGTCCATGTTGTCTATGACGGAAAAAGACAAGATGAGAGGAAAGAAAATGCAACAGGGGTTGGTGGCTCAGGACTGATGCTTGCAAATCACCGGAATAATGCTAACAATATCCGCCAACAAGTTGCAAAATAAAAAATACAACTACCAAGTCTTGAATCTTTTACGAAAAAAAGTATAACAATATAGATGCAAATGAGAAATCAAAGGATTTATATACAATGAACAAGCCGTATACTGCCTGACCCCAATACAATAGAATATTTTACGAGTGTCGCACAATGTAGCGACAATAAAGTTGCAAGTTACGGATTAATCCAACGCCTTTTTTCCCGAGCACAGCCTGGGTAACACCGTTAACCGTTTCCGAACCCATTACGTCAGATGTGCGGAAACACCATATTGGGCGATCTTCTTCCAAGGTATCCAGTGTGGGTATATGTGGATCAAGAGGTGAGCTAGCTGAGTCTTTTCCAGTGAATCTTTTGTTTTAGATTGTTGTGGTATCTCCTTGAAACACGTTTGTACGTTACCAAGATAGCGTTCTGGGGGAACATTTTGCGCTTACAAATCCTGCGGCAGAAGAGGGTTCTTTTGTATGTCTTCCTTCCGCACAGACGTGCTGGGAATGGCCACAAGAATAAAAGACTACTACTCACTAGTTTCTCGCTTACATGTGTGTTAGCGATGTGTAATCGCTTAAGTAACATGATGTGACTACAATGGACGTTTCACCCCTGTTTCCTGTTTTAGCCATTGGTACCATTACGGGCCGGCCCGCGCGTTCCTAACAATTGCCTTCAAACCCAACCCGAAATTTAGCCTAGACAAACATAATACCAGTCAGCAACAAATACATACTGTAACCCAATTTGTAGAGCTATAGACATGGTTTCGAAGCTGTAGATAATAAGCTGTTCTACCATGGCACGCAAAAATGCACCCGCACGTCGGAAAACGGATTTAACATCTTTAACACCGTCAATTGCAGTTTACGGGGATTTTAACCTCATCTCTGCTGCACGTCGAGTTGCTTCTACGTCAATGCAAATGTACATACAGTTAATTTTCTGTTCTTTATCTGCGGTATGTTCATACTCATCATGTTTGCTCTATTGAAACTATGCTCGGCTGGTAGGCTGTGACTCCCTCAAATGATTCTTTACTTTTGGGTAAATGGAAATTGCTTTATCTGAACAACTAATTCGTCGTCAATTCTTTTCTTCAGTTCAAGTAATTCCACTCAGTTCAAGTAATTCCCAATTTTTTCTTAAGTAATTCCTTCTTTACCCCAGAACCCCAAGCATTGGCACATTACTGTGCCTCGAATTGTGCCCAAGATTGTACGAATTACAGCCTGGTATTACCAATTACGAGTTATGGCTTCCGTATGCGATTATTCCCCATATTATACACAGCCCACAGAAATTCTTGTGCTTACAACCCCTACATCCTCGATCTATTAGGATATTAATGTACAATGAACTAAAAATACACAGTATGAATGGATTATGTGGCAATGTTTGTTTGCATGGTGTCATGCTCTTGTTCGTATTCAATTTCAACTCTAGGTCTTCTCTTCTTCTTTTGTTTATTGTCTTCAGCAGCCTTACGCTTGCTCGATTTGGAAGCTGGCTCGTCGTCGTCAGAAACATCGTCTTCTTCTGATTCGTCGGATTCGTCTGACGAGTCATCTAACCATTTCTCGAGGTCTTCCATGTCAACCAATTCATCTTCACCGTCATCTTCAACATACTCAACTTCACCAACATCGCTTTCATCTTCATCACCACTAATTAATTCAATGTCTTCGTCTTCTTCATCATCAAATTCTTCCTCTTGGTCAACTTCATCAACTTTACCCAATACTTTTTTCCATATATTCTCGTCAACGTTTAATGGCTTGTCACCGTATGCACCAGACTTCAATCTTTCCAACAACTCCTTCTCGATAGCCTTTTCGATCTTAGCCGCAGCTAATGCCTTTCTTTCTCTATTTTCTTCTCTCCGTTTAACCTTGTGCTTAACACCCACATAGTGTCTTTCATCTTCCTTCAATGCCATTCTTCTTTCAGTTATAGCAACTTGTGTCAATCTAGTCAATCTTTGCTTACATTTGTGTATCAAGAACTTTTGCCAGTACTGTAATCTTTCGTCAATCTGACCAAGTGCCTTATTATAGTTCTTTGATAATCTGATTCTTTCCCACATTCTTGATGGCATATGTGCCCTTTCAGCAGTTTTCATGTAAAGATATAACTTACCACCAACATTCTTGACTGTGGCATATCTAGCATTAGCTAAAGGGCATGATTGTCTAGAACACAAACCAGAAACATTATACTCGTTACGACAGAAATTCTGATCCTTGGTGGTTTTTATCTTGAATGCACAGAACTGTTGATTCACAACTTGCCAAATAACTTCGTCAGACATCTTGTTCTATGGATAAATCGTAAAGTGATGTAAGTCTAAACTGAGTTTAAACCTAGTAATGCAAAAAATTAATTGATGAAAAGAAAATGATTAAAATGCAGCAGAAACTATTAATGTTCCGATCTCCTCGTTGAATCGTTCAGGTGGATCCTATTTATCTCAAACCAATGTAGTCTGAATACTGTCCCTGATTTCTTCTAGTCTAAATTTTTCTATATATTAAAGAAAAATTAAAAAAAGTTCGAGTCACGTGAACATCTCATCTCATCGCCTGGTAGCGCCAATGTTACCCACCGTCGTAGCCAATAAGTAAGGATTCAAAAGTAACTTTATTGGTTTGGTGTAGACTTTGGGCTCATGTGGTGAAAGTCTTAATATTTGAGGTGATGTATCAAGCACTTGCCTAAAAATTGCGGCTTTCGTAGTAAATTTGGAACCTTAGGGGGTTTTTATACGCCAGAAATGTAGAAGTGTAGTCTATCAAATCCATCAATAGAGTTCCAACACAATATTTCAATACAACTAGTCGTAAAAATTTTCCAGAATGACGTTGGAAATGCAATTCTATATTTATATGACACTTTTCCCCATAATTAAAGGAAAATAACTTGATGAGGTAATTTTATGGACAAGAATGAAGGTTTTATTGCTGTTGATTTCCCCTAACTAATTCTGCACGCGTCTTCAACGTCTCATGCCTCTTATGATCTCAATTTGAATGGTTTTACAGGCACGGGTGGTTTGATCTTGACAGTCTTTGGTCCGATTACTTTGGGAAAACTATCCGAATCAATAGAATTGGCAATTCTAGAAAACGACATCAACGTCACAACAACCTGGTATGGGTCTTTGGACTCAAAAAGGTCGACTGTTTGAAAGATTTCGTCGTGAGGCAAATCGATCAACTCGCAAAGAGTAAGAAAAAACGAGATATTTTCCATCTGGATAAATGGAATCTTCGAGTTCTTAAACTTGATCGTGGGATTGGTAGGGATAGTAAGTAACGAACCTAATCTACACAATACTTCTCCGTCTTTCAACATTTCCATCAATTCGACAGATTTCAAGTCAATCGAATCACCACTTCCATACTTTGACTGCAACAACGTAGGAAATTTGGGCTTCAAGGTGTCGTAAATATACTGCTTTACTTCTTGCTGGCTATTTTGGTACTTCAAGTTCCGTGATTTCGCCACATCTTGGTCGATGTTGGTGGTGGCATTCTGGTCCATCTTTGTTGGTTGTTTCTGTCTATCGTAGTTCATGTAGTTCATGATGGTAATTATATGTAACCAATCTCTTCAATTGAATGTTCTGAGTGCTTTTTAGGCTGATTTAAACTGAGTTGACAAGTGTGAGATTAAATCTTGAAATTGTTGGTGAATCAACAATGTCATTTTCCGGAGGTCAGGCTCGAAACGATGAAAACTAACAAACCCCAGCTTTGAACCCACAACTTGCTTCAAGACATCTCGGTAGTTCACATAAGGGTCCTCTACACACCTTTATCGTTCCACAGTATATCCCTTTCGTGCTTTCCGTAGTCCTCTACTCGCCGTAGTTTACCTATTATTTATTAAGTTTCTAAAATACAATACAATACAGTAGCGATATTTATGATCTATGTAGTAATCATATCAGCAGTGCTGACCACACAACTTAGTTGTGTAATCTCTTTTCATAGTTGTGCAACCCATGGACACCACCTTCTAATTGAGCAGAAGCTGTTCTGAACTCGAATCTGATGTTTTCGTTGTCAACTTCTTCTCTCAATTGGGTCAAGGATTTGACACCAATATCTTGCAAGGAGTGTTGTAAACCGTTGTACAAGTATGGAACGAACTTGGTAATCGAACCTTTGTCAACAACAGAACCAGAAACACCCTGTGCAACCAAGACTTTATCAGCTTCAGAAAAGTATCTAGAAGTAGAAGCATTGGCGTTGGTGTTGGTTTGTTGCATAGCATCAATAGAACCCATACCTCTGTAAGACTTTAATCTCTTACCGTCGGCGTAAAAGTAGTCCCCTGGTGTTTCAGAGGTACCAGCTAACAAACCACCCATCATAACACAGGAAGCACCTAAAGCCAAGGCTTTGGTGATGTGTCCAATGTTACCAATACCACCATCAGCAATACATGGAACACCAAATTGGTTAGCAAATTCGGTGACGTTGCAAACAGCAGTACCTTGTGGTCTACCACAAGCCATTACTTCTTGAGTAATACAGATGGAACCAGAACCCATACCGATTCTCAAACCATCAGCACCAGCTTCAATCAATAAAGCTGCTTGTTCTCTGGTAACAACGTTACCAGCAATAACTTCCAATTTAGGGTAAGTTTCCTTGATCCATTTGATCATGTCCAATTGGAAAACAGAAGAACCATTGGAAGAGTCCAAAACGACAACATCCAACCCAGCATCAACCAATTTAGCCAATCTTTCTCTGTCAGCCAAGATAGTACCGATGGCAGCACCACACAATAATTGCTTAGAGTGGAAAGATTTGGAAGCCAATGGGAAAGTTTGGTTCTTTTGCAAATCGGTTCTCGAGATCAAAGAAACTAATTCAAAGTTTTCGTTGACAATTGGCAACTTACCCTTCTTGGAAGATCTCAAGATTTCGTTACCTTCAGCAAGGGTGATACCTTGTTGACCAGTGACCAAATCGGTAGTCATGACAGATTCTACAGAGTCATCATTGTCATCGTGGAATTGGATATCACGAGAAGTGACAATACCAATCAATTTACCTCCAACTTGACCGTTTTCTATATCAGTTAGTATCGACAAAATCTAGTAATTTACCATGCTCAAGTCATCAGGAAAAAAGTTTCTCCTCAACATCGTTTGATGGAATTCGGTAGAACGAAAGTATTAAAAGATAATCATCACATTGACTGAGCAGATTTCCTCAGTGTAGCCTGCTACACTGATTATGAAAAATACATACCAGTGACTGGGAAACTAGTGAACCCGAATTTTTGGCCCATTTTCTTAACTTCACCAACGGTTGTGGTTTTGCTAACAACAACAGGAGAGTTGATGAACCCGTTTTCGTACTTCTTGACTTTTCTCACCATTTCGGCTTGTTCTTCAGCAGTACAGTTGTGGTGAATAATACCAATACCACCCAAAAGAGCCATGTGGATAGCCATGGCTTCTTCAGTGACAGTGTCCATAGGAGAAGAAACAAAAGGAGTCTTCAAAGTAATGTTCTTGGTCAATCTAGCCTCAATAGAAACTTCAGATGAAGGAAAGTTAATCAACCCTGGCAAGATCAAAAAGTCATTGTAGGTCAAACCCCCAAAGTTACTGGAGTCAATCAATTGCTTGACAGACAAACCATCTTTCTTAGGGTAGTTCTTCAAGTAGCTGGTGGCTTTAGTAGTATCTAACATTGTTGCGGACAAGTATTTGCCAAAAAAAAAAACTAAAATAAATTTTTTTGGTGATTGTCGTCTCTTTTATAGTGTGCGATGAGGTAGAGAAAAATAAAAAAATCCACCACCAACGAAGACGAATTACACACCGCGAACTTGGTTTTCTCGCCAGTGTTACCGACGTCGCTGTAGTTATTCTCGCTAATGTAGTCATCTGGTGTAACGTTGTAGTTTTTGTGAGTATTTTGTGGGTTTACTAATGGTTGCCTTGCAAGGCTTACTAGGCTTACTCATCTTAGTAATTGACAGGTCTTGTACAATCTCCTCTGTCCATCGCTGGAATAACACTCCCGTCTACAGCTCGACAGTCCACACAACTCGGCGGTCTACAAAGCTTGGCGATCTATCTACGTCAACCTTATGCCTACTCAGACTTGTTCAGTTGTGCTCTGGCCTGCGGACATAATTGATTAGGTTAGCCTGGCATAGAAAAGATTAGCTACTCCGATGGGCATACGGGTCTACATGTAAAGCTCGTGTGGTTCTCCTGGATGGCGGGTCTTCTATCAGAGTAGCGGTTCTCATTTTTCTTCATGGTCAACACAGTACTGTTACCATACCATATTGTAAGTATCGACAGAAATCATCATATAAAAGAGCACAGTGTGCTGTGGCATTGTAGCAACAATGTCACACTACACTATACTGCCACCAGGATATAACACCACCAGTCTCATATCCGGGCGCCACCAAACCACCAGGTACCATTGAGCTTGTGTGGTTACTCTACACCGTTTGCTCATAAAAGAAGTCAATAATCAATTTGTTTTTTATTAATTTTCATTTTTCTCCTCATCGCGAAATTCAATTTTGAGTCAGATCACTCTGGTTGCCCCAGCACCGCCATTGTTCGGTGTCGCGCTGTTGCAACGCACGGACGCATTCCGTGATGGTGCTCGCTTGTAGGAACACATCACAAAGCTGCTTTTGAGCTTGTTGTGACTCAATAAAACTACATTGTCAATAAGTTGCCGCAAAACCACTAAAGCAATAAGCACTAGGGATAAATCCATTAAGGTTCCAGTTGAAAGTATCAGTGGACAGACGACCGTCTCGATGCGTTCGTACTACATTTGTAATTCTACTACATTTTATTTTATCGTACTTGTATTGTTTTCCATGTTACATGGTACTACAACAAATGTAAATCGTTAATGTCAAATGAGTATAGACAAAATATACTGTCGCATTGGACTACCAGTGACCGTCTTCGATGTGTCGTGTATCAAAATAGTTCAATGGCAAGTTAGCATCATACATGAGGCACTATGAATGATTTGGATTTCAATGTTTAGTGAGCTTGTTGCTGTTGTGCTTCTTGAGCTTGTCTTTCTTTAACTTTTGCAACGTACTCTTCTATCCTCTTCCACCCTTCTTTTCTGGCAATTTCCTTTTGTTTTTGCTCTTCCAACTGTTGGTGGTACAACATGGTGCAGTGGTCATATAAAATTGGATTATGGTCCATAAACACCTTCAATGCACCATACGCCAACGAGTGGATGCTTCTATTCCAATTGGATGTAGCCGAGTTATGTTGGAGAATGTTGGATGAATCATCATATCCGTTGAAATCACCGCCCAAATTGTGAGCTCCCGCTTGTAGCGAACTGAATGAATCGTAATATTCTTCGTCAGTCATGTCGTTTGTGTTATGATCATGATTGTCTTCTAGTTTACCTCCATTAAGGGCAGTTTGATTTTCTTGAATTTGTAGTAAACTGTAGTGTGGGTGGTTTGGATCAGTTGAACTTGGTATTATTCCTTGGTTTAAGTCTTGCAAAATTAATCCCGTATCAATCAAGTTTCCATTAGCATCGGTAGTAGCGTCTGGATTATCGATAATTTTCTGTTGCATAACACCATTTTCAATACCTGGTTGAGTCGAATTAGTCAATTCGTACAATGACGAAAAGATGATTGGCAAAACGACCTCAGCGTTTTCCGTAATTAACGTCAAAAAGTATTCATTGGACCAGAAACATAAAATTTTCTCAGAAACTTGGAAATGAGGCGAAGCTATACATTTGGATAATTGAGCGAAAAGTGGAATTTGAATCTTCAGGAATTCGTTTGGTTCCATCACTTCAAAAATGTCTTCAATCTCATTGAGGAACATCACTTCTTTGGGTGAATTGATCTTTGGCCAATATCTTAAAAGTCCCATAATAACATCTTCAGTTAAACTTGGATCTTTCTCCAAGAATTGAACAATACAGTACGCTAACTGAGGATGATATAACGACAAACTCTTCACCTTGTGTAACGGCATCAAGACTCTCACTAGGAAAATCTTGTGTTCTTCCTTCAAAGGTAATGCAAAACCGTTAATAATTGAACCCAAAATCTCCAATAACTCCCCAATACCATTGAATCTTTCAGTTTCGTAGACAAATTGCAAGAACACGTTATTGATCGACTTTCTAATAAAGCTCCGCAAGCTCAAAAACTTCCCGTAGATTCTATGTAACGAGGTTTTCAAGCAATCACGTTCCCGGGGATCTTCGCTATCAAACAACTCCAATATTCTCAAAATGAATTCATGGTCGATGTACTGTTTAGCCACTTGGTGTTGAAAGTCTGGTGATTCAATGAATCTCAAGAAAAATTCGTAGATGGTTTGCATGTGTGGCCATGCCAATTCCGACACTGGTTCGTCCTCGTCTGGATCGTATATATCACCGACGGGATTTACTGGTGGAGGAATTGGTCTAAACAAGTTTTTTCTGAACATTGTCACCACGGCTTTGTACATTTCATCAGTGTATGTGAATCTATTATTGGAGATGAAATGAATCAATTCCTGTAACGTGATACGTTTTATCTCTTTTCCCCTCAAGTCGAACGTAGGATCAGAAAAATCAAACATGATATTACATTGCTCAATCTTTGAGATGAATAATGGAATTTGTTCTTCTGGCAACACTTCGTCAAAGTTTGGTAACTTTACAATTTCTTGATACTTGTCGGAGCTCGTGGGCTCGAATCTCGACGAAGAGTGACGTTTTGGTGTTACAATCAAGTCGATATCAAACGTTTCTTTGGAGTTTGGACTGGAAATATTGGGGTTCAATTGGTAAGGATGAAGTCCCTGTTGCGAATGCTGGGCCTTTCCGTGGTCAATTGGCGACGTGGGCGTAGGAGTTATGGGGGCAGCCTGGGCTTGAACGTTTGACGTGGTAATATTGGCTGGATCAGACAATGGTTTAGACATGGAAATATCAGCTACACTCTGAGGATTATTCCCCGACAATGAACCCTGGCCATTTCCATTAGCCGATGATGGTTGGTCCACGTTCATAGAATCAGTTATCATAATGGAAGGGGACAATTGTGCCTTATCCACGTCGACCGCGGTGTCGTCTCTAGACGGTGCTGTAGGAGTGACGGGTTCTACGACATTTCTTGACGAATTGCGTGAAGGGCTGGGGGAATTTGACTTCAAAGACGACGACGACGAGCTAGGGGACCCTGAATTCTTTGTTGACGTGGACGACGACGTGGAAAACGACAACGACGACGATTTTTTCGACTCTTTCGACAGCTTATCTTCCTTGTCCTTCTTTCCATCGGGTTTCTTGGACGAGCCCTGACTCTTGTTTCGCGTGAGCCTATTCTTGAATCCTTTCATCATTTTCGGTCAACTATCACAAGTATAAATGGAGAAATAATTGAAGGAATACAGGCGGAAGTCGGAATTTCAATCGAATTGCAGTTTGATACCAACAAAGCCTGATACGTAAACGTGAACCTTGCAAATGTATTTTATCCGTACCGATAACGACGAGTTGCCTAACAAGAAACTGTAATTGTTTTGTTAATCGTGGAATTCGACCATGCGGGAGACAATAACAATGTCGTGAGATCTCAGAGGAATGTCGCGGAATTCCTACCGCCGTGCTGGGGTGGTAGCTCCGTGGTACGGGGTGGAGCAGCGAGGGAGACCGTCGGCAACGCTGGGCCCGCGGCCACTCCCGGGGTGGTGGCACCGCCATAGACAGGTAGTCTACAGCGTACCCCAGAATCTTACCAGAATATCCACAACAGGCAATTTTCCATTTGTGGCTACAAACCCGTCAGGGTTGGGAGCTGCGGTGACATAGTGTTCCCGTGCGACTTACTTCCTACTTTGACATTTGAGTGAGTTTGTGCTTGCGCTGGATTCTCCATGTTGTTGTGCCACCTTGGTTACCGGACCACGGAAACAGTACTGTGTTGTGTACCCGCACCATTACATCACTGAAGAAGCGTATGTGCTGTGTTGCCCAATAGTCAGACTGAAACATAATTTCGTGCTGTCAAAAGCATACATTACAATAATGTGGCTGGATCTGCTACTTTGTTTCCGATCAATCGTCCCTACTGAAGGTAAGGCTAAAATGATTTTTTCATTTTAAGATGGAATTCTTATTTTTCAATTAATTAAAATTGATTAAGACTTAAAACAAGCATTCCCATAATGCGGAAAAAACCAGTTCTCCGTAGCATTTGCGCTGTTTACAGTAGCTTGGCGAGCTGTGTCGCTATGCGGTGGCTCGTGCTGTGACACTGCGTCCAGGAATCATCTACATTTACTAAGTAAACTTAAGTGCACTCTACAACCTCTCAAATCCTCCCCACAAAACAGATTCATGCAATTTTGTTCTGTCAGGTACCATACTGGTATTGGCAGGACAACGCTGGTGCTTAGTATGTGTAGCCACGCTCAATTTGCCACGGAGAATACACTACTTCAAACGATTACCTTTGGGAGTTTGTAAATGAAGTAGACTAAATTCAAAGTTATTACTATATTCCTGCATTTGTACAGAAGCAAGCTACTTTTCTACATTGCTTCACGGGTCTGGAAGCTACGTTGCTGTACGTTATATGTGTTGCAACGCTTGTTGTGTGATTTAGTGATATGAGATTGTGCATTTTCGATTAAATAAGCGTATTTTTTGGCTCCTCTAATGGATGTTCCTCAACCTCATTTATGCTATTTATTCTCGTAGGGCAATATACCACAGCCTATCACTGACACTATCGTGCTGTAAACACGAGGTTTGTCACAACACTCGTCGCCAAATAACGAGTTGTTTTATTTGCGTGATTCCGTTGTTGGTGTACCGAATTAACGTTCCAACATAAGCTTGATTTCACTATCTCCACTCTTCAGTGAACTCCCTCTACAACCCCAAACTGTCGGAGGGTTTATACATGCATTGGCTGTACTTTGTTTCGTTTTTGTAGCAATCTGGGTATTTTCATCTTCCACTAGCTTCACCATCTTTTCCCCGGTTGCCCTTAAACACTGGCATCTTCTGCTAAAACCAACTGTTCGTTGTCACCAACCACAATGTGGTGCCCCTTCTGGTTCAACACGAAACTCAAATATGTGTTCCATCCAATACTCAACAAATTGACCACAAGCAATCTATACTGTAATGGCACCAAGTAGAAGTTGACCATCTGGAAAGCTGGCCACACCAACCAGTTGTTACGTAATGTGGGCCACCAGTTCTTGCGTATCTTCTCCTTAATGCTAGCAAGTGGTTTCATCTCAAACATCGTCATCACCGTATAGTACATTGGAATCCCAATAAATGGAGCAAACACCAACTGATCAACTCCAACTCTGGCAATTGTGTTAGCAACTTTGGATCTGCCAACGTTGATCTTGCTAAGAAAAATGTACCAATTGTGTCCCAATGGCGCAAAAATTATCCCACCATAGACAATTGCCCGTAAACTACGCTCCCAGTCATACCTTTGCTTGTCGTGATGACCATCGTCTGGGAATAAGCGTTGGGCAAGGAAGTCTCCCGTTCCAAAGAGAAATCCCGTCTGGAGCATATTGGCAAGCAATGGTCGTCTCGCTATGAGCTTCTGATACTTCGCAAACGTCATTGGAGGTCCCTGGTGAGTGTGCTGATACAGTTTCTTAGTAATTTTACCTCATCGCACTACTAGATCGTCTTTGTTGCTTATCTCTGTCTACACACCATCCACAAAACGAACTACAATCGGTAGTGTATGTTTGTCGATGCTGATTTGTGTGAATACTGAAACTGTTTTCTTTGTTTTGTTTATTTGTATTTGTCTTGTTTTATTGTTACATGCTGAATCTATAGTATATGGTTTACTGAATAAATAAATAAATAGATAGTATAAATAAGGTATCTACGACTCCGTGCTGTTTCTGGTATATGTGGTGTTGGATCTAGTCCACAAGGGCAATTGTACTGGCATCTACCCCGTCAATGTCCATGAACTCTTCAAGCTTGTGACCACTGCCCTTACCGTGACCCTTGGTATTGTGACAGAAACTCAAAAAGCAGTTCCAACCTACAGACCAGAAGTTGGCAGCCACAATTCTCATGTGGATGGGAACAAATAAAAGACTCACAAAATGAAACGATGGCCACACAACCCAACTAGCCCGGAGCACTTTCCACCACCCATTGCGTAGTTTTTCCTTGATCTTCTCTATTGGGTTATCGTGCATGGCCAATGTGATCATCACGGTATTGTATAAGGGAATAAATATAAATCCGGGCATAATTAATTGATCTACTAACACTCGAAACCCAGTGTCAAGGTATAGTAGTCTTCGAGGGTTCATAGTACTTCTGGTTGTGGCCCTGATGAAGGGATTGACCACTCGTGGCAATAATCTCCCCTGCCACACCACGACAATGGGAGCAAAGAAAAGCGATCCGTATATCACCGCTCTCATACTACGAAGACGGTCAAACGAATACGACGTTTCGCTGGGACTGTTGATAAAATTTGAAAACGACGATGTAGCGAGTGAAAGTGTACCGGGCACTAGCTGCTTGTCAGGAGCTGCTGCTACGATTGGAGTACGCGACTCTGCTACAGGAGTACTCTCAAAGTCTTTGGTGGGAGGAAATAACCTCTGCGCAAGCATGTCCCCAAGACCAAACATCACCCCGGTGGTGATCATGTTTGCCCTGAAGGGGTATTTTTTGTATAGATTGGTGTATTTATGGAACCAAGTTGGCATTGCGGTAGCGAATGTCTAGGTTACAGCACGAGTCCCAGCCGTATTCGATGAGAACCAAATTTTTCACTTTCTCAATAATTTTTCACTCTAGATTTCAATACAAAATCTGGTGAAAAAAAGAAATAATTTTTGTCTAACGATAAGTGTTTTGAGTCAACTCGGGTACGCTTAGTTCACTTAGTTATCAACACTTTATCCAGTTACACTGTCGTTTTCAAAAATATACTGGTTGTGAAAAATCTAGAGAAACCCTACGTATATATAAAAAGAAATTCCGTTACCGACGTCGGCGTTAGCAAACAATTGCACCACATCAACAAAGTTGGGGTTGTGGTTGAAAAAATTGGTTTTTCAGAGTTGTAGTTGGAATTTACCGTAAAGATGTAATAGATTAAATTTTTGACATGGTTATATACACAAAGATAATCGCTAATGTATTTTACACATAATATATTCACCAATGGTGAAGTAATGGCAGTTGCATTTAATTTCACCCAACAGACAGGTTATTTCGCAGCAAACACGCAATAAGCACACCCAGGTAGCCTGGTACTGTATATTATAGAAGAGATTGTCCGGTACGGAACTTTGGCGATAGCCAGTCCCGAGTCAGGTGATAACATCAGAGTCTCTCCCTTCTGTCAGAGTCTGCCTGTCTTACCACCAGAGGAACCAAGGAGCACCTAGTAGCCTCACACGAACAAGCCCCCGGAACCACCACCATGACCACTACCATAACCCGCCTAAGCTCGTGGTGAGTTTGGTGTGCATAGTTACGTTTTCTTCTGGGTCTGATACCCTTGTAAATCGCCACATACTACGTCAATAGAAGTTACTACAGATACTTCGGTCTCTATAACCTGGTAACTTTTTCGTGTATTCAATTGTTATGGATCTGTAAACAGCTGAGCGAGGTTACCCAACCTCGCTCAAACGTAGGCTATCCACTTATCCCTACCGGCTGGCCCTGTTTCATCATATTTTTCACATTGTCGTCGAACTTACCTTCATTCCCACAGATGGAGCACTTCAACTTTTTCTGATAGTAGAACGGAAGTAGTGGTATGAAAAATAGCGTCACACACGAAAGCGCTTTAACTGCTCTGGCACTTTGGTTGTGGCACCTGTTGCAATAACACGGAATATTGCCTACATCTTTGAGGGGCGACTCAAACGTCTTGAACCCAACTAAGAAAAACATAAAATCCATACTGTATCAACACAAGTCTGTATTCGTACCAGGTGCAATATATGTCAATTCTCCCCTACCAGTTCGTCCCGCTTGCGGTCAAGGAATTGAAACACAAATATGGTTGGTAGCGCGGTGAAACGATTAGTCAAGAAACCGACACCGGATTTATAGGGCGGAACCCGAGGCCGAGCCACCAGACCAATTGGAAATTTAGCAATGTCGTGGAAAGGCGGGAACCAGCCGTGGGCGTAATCCCGTGAGTGGCTGAGTCAACCACGACGTCACAATAGACTGGCAACCTGACAGTGAAACGAAAAATCGTGCATGTACTGGCGATGACGGTGACGTATGCCGCAATATCGAGGAATCCATTGTATCAATTTGAAAGGAGATCAGGCATTTGGCCAAGGTCACGGATTAAATTGCGGAGTGGTTTTGAGCCATATTTACCACTTGGATCAGCCGTTTTCCATACCAAGAAACATGTAATGTCGTAAACGAACAAGTCCGAGAGATTACTGGCGTGGCCATATTTTTAGGGTAGTCGTAATTTCATGTTCCTGCCACCACCTGCACAATTCGTCGGCATTCTGTGTTCATGACGAAACTGGACCCCAATTTACAAAATGGATGATGAGGATGGTGGTAATCGTACTCCTACAATAGTCATCACACCGGTGTAGTGGAATTTGCTACGATACCGATGATATCATTTCAATAGCCCGATGGTGCTCCGGTATGGTGCGACGCATGGAACTTTCTACATGGAAAACTTGCACGGTTGGAGGGACGTTGTCGTAGTTCTCACGATACGAGAGTAGGTGGTGGTAGCCGTATGAGACATTTAACAAGAGTACGACTCATAAAAAGTTTGTAGATATGTAGAATATCAATAATAGATAGTAGTACGATGAAACCAAAATTTGTTTATCCGTGGCTGGCTTGGCCAAAATGGGACAAATTTCGTTAAAGGGGTGATTGGGCAAAAATAATAGTTCAGCGAAAAAAATGTGGTCTTGGACGATATGCGTCGATGAAGACAGTGGTATATTCTGTAATTGACTAGGAACAGTGGATTAGCTATAGTAGATTCATCCACATTGATGAATGTATGAGGAATTGCGTGTGCCAGGTTGGTTAAAAATGTAAAACTGGCATGCTTGCTGGTTAAAAATATTTTTTTGTACTTCCCCCCTGGGGTTTATAAATTCCACAATTCCCACATTTTGTCCGACGCAACAATAAATTGTTTTTCTTTGAATATACTCAATTCTTAACGTAAAGCGGTTGTACGACTCAAGATGCACAGAACTTATTCCTTAAGATCACAAAGGGCTCCTACTGCTGCCCAATTGCAATCGCCACCACCACCACCATCGTCCACCAAATCTGGTAAATGGTTCGGTTCTGGCTCTATTTCTCACTCTTTTAGAAAGCAAACCGCCGGTGCCTTGGGCCCAGAATTGTCCAAGAAATTGGCTGTTTTGATTAAGATGGAAAAGAACTTGATGAGATCCGTCGAAATTACCTCCAGAGAACGTAAAGAAGTTGCCAAGCAATTGAGTTCCTGGGGTGAAGGTAACGATGACGATATTTCTGATATCACCGATAAATTGGGGGTTTTAATTTACGAAATTGCCGAATTGGAAGACCAATTCATCGACAGATACGATTTGTACAGAATCACCTTGAAATCTATCAGAGATATCGAATCTTCTGTTCAACCATCCAGAGAAAGAAAGCAAAAAATCACCGATCAAATCGCTTACTTGAAATACAAAGACCCTCAATCTCCAAAAATCAATGTTTTGGAACAAGAATTGGTCAGAGCTGAAGCCGAATCGTTAGTTGCCGAAGCTCAATTATCTAATATCACCAGAGAAAAATTAAAGACTGCCTTCAACTACCAATTCGACTCTATCAGAGAACACTCTGAAAAGATTGCTCTTATTGCTGGTTACGGTAAAGCTCTTTTGGAATTATTAGACGAATCCCCAGTTACTCCTGGTGAAACTAGACCAGCTTACGATGGTTACGATGCCTCTAAACAAATCATTATTGATGCTGAAAATGCTTTAGCTTCGTGGACTTTCGACTCTGCTGTTGTTAGACCAACCTTATCATTGGCAGCAGGTGAAGATCAATACGACGTCGATGACTTGGCTGAAGAAACCGAACATTTACAAACTACAGAAAAAGAATGGGAAGGTGAACACGCTTAATCTAGATGTTGACTAATAACTTTTCAAAATTTATTAATAAATTCAATTGAATAAATTCAATTCTTGTAACAGTATAATGTTTTGTTTTTTGTATTATTTATGGTAATAAAAGAATCCATTTACAAATCAAGATGTGAAAATTGATTTTCTGTGAAATTTTCTGTGAAAATCATTGTTGAACGGAATTTGTAAAAAAAATGAAAAAATTACTAAATTGAGAAGCAAAGCCAACGAGATGGGAAAATTGTAAAGACGAACCGTGAAAGTCAATAAAAACGTGGTTGAATGTAGTACAACAGATTATCAAATGTAGCATACACATACTAATCTACAGCAATGTCATGACGTCTAAGTACATATAGTAAGAGATAGTTGGGAAAATACCATAGGCCGTATCAGACCGATACCGATCCAGTTGCAATAAATATAATTCCATGTAAGAAGAGGCGATGAGTATTCTGCACAACACCAAATACTCATTGCCGAGTTTGACACAATCAATGAAACACGCTTGCTTTGTTTCACCAAACACAGTTAAACAAACGCCGATGTTGCAGATATTGCACCGGATAGTGGTGCTCACGTCACTTTGGTTGCGCTACACCATCTCGTACCACCATTCCCGCAGTATCCGCCCGCGGAGGACCCCCGCGGTCGCCACGGCCGGTCCCTGAAAAACACGGTCAAAACAATTGTGAAACGCCAAAAGTTTTGCCCATATGCCGTCCGGATGTTTATTTATTTTATGGGGCTCAAAAACGTGATGAAATTGGGCCATCTCACACGACCCACAAGCAAGCAGTTGTTAGTAACAAAAATGTTGCAAAATAATGGTTTAATGTTATTTTGAAACGAATCGAAGAATAGGCGATTTTTTTAGTGTTCTGGACGCCATTTTAGTTAGTGGATGAATAGATAGTGTGAATTTCTCGGTTGTGGCCACATTTTGTTCTTTTTCCTCTAGTTTTGCCGACCAAACCAAGGGTTAATATTTATCGTTGCTGTGAAGTTAATCGTGGTTTGATTATCTTTTTGCTATCAATCTTTTTGCTATAATCAGCTCCTTGCTCTTGCGGCCATGTCGAACGACTTCTTGAACTCGTCTCCGTCCAGAAATTTGATCGACCCGCTCATATACCACAACACCCCTAGCAATGAAGACTCCAAAAAGAAGCCGCCTCATCCCGCTTCCAACAAAAACATCGCAGTGACTACCGGCTGGACTCCGTTGATCTCAAAGACATTTTTTAATGAACAATTGTTATCGTATTCAAACACCCCCAACAAGTTAGATATCGACTATCAAAACTTCAGTTTGACTCCCTTCTACAACAATCATCTTTCTAATATCACTCCGTTACAAGAGAGGACGTTGCATTTGCAGGATTTTTTCATTGATTCGCCGGAAAATGGCCCAATTAAAGACCTCCAAACTATTACTCCGTCAAAGTTTAATATCGCCACCCCGCTTAAAAAACCTCTTCTGATCGACCGAAAACCATCACAAAAGAGATCGATAGGATTGGTCGACACTCCACCAAGATTGCTGTCCAAAGCTACCAAAAGTGTACAGGATCAGATCAATACAGAAGACAAAAAACCCGTTTCCAATGCGACCGCAACATCGCAACCCAAAACACCATCAAAGCTTTCAGACATTACAAACCGTCTCACTAATTCCAAAGAAAAAAAGGAACTTTCAGCACATTTTGAAACTCCTCCAAAACAACAAATTGCAGTATCATCGCCATCTACCGAAATTATGTCATCTGCAGTAAAAGATTCACCAAAGACAGATGTTGATGACGCATACGAAACAGACGAAGAGGATGGCGATATTGTGCAAAACAACCCCAATTCGCCCACACCTAAAATGAAAGCAGAACCAGTAATGGGAGTTTTTTCAGAAAGAAAGAAACCAATCCAAGCCCCACCTACATTCAGTACCATGGGGAGCCAGGATCAATCATCCAATAATGACAAGAAGAAACTGGGTAATAAGCGGACTCAAGGCAGAACTAAATTCCAGATTGTTTTCACGGATGTTCATACGTTAATGAATAGTAAAACCAAAAAAAAACCGGAAGCACCAAAGTTTAAATCAAAAGAAAAGTCATCAAAAACATCATCATCTCAAGCACAACAGGACCAACCATTGTCAGCACACGAATTTCTGATGTCTAGCCAAATGAAACCCTTATCAAATTCTTTTTCTGAACACAACATATCCACAGCTTCTTCGAAAGAGGTATCACTAATATCCCATAACAACTCCCATTTAAATACTACTGATCATTCATCGTTTGATTTAGGCGGACTATCGTCAACCCCCAATTCAAAGTTTATCCTTGACAAAGTATTTGACAAACAATCACCGCATCAATTCAACAACTATTTTCAACAGTACGGCAACATGCCTCCACCAAGCAAACATCAACACCCGCACATACAACAGCAGCAACCACAGCAGCCGCTTACACAACAGCAACAACAACATCAGCAATTACAGCAGCAACAACAACAATATGCCATGATGATGAGTACTCCCCAGCACCAAAATGTCATGAATTATGTTTCAAATTTGTATCAAAATGACAATTCTCCTACAGGAAACGATCTGAATCAAGTATCAAACATATCGTATAACATGCAATCACCACAGAACTTCTCTGTGGTTAATATGAATGGACAATCGGTGATGATGCCGATGATTGCAACCTATAATCAGGACGAGGATTCGAATCTTCGACAATAATGGGACAAGCGAAGAGCCAGGTCAATAAAGCATACGTTCAATTCTACTGAAGTTTTCAAACACTAATAAATAATTAAATATATATGTACATCTCTGCTATCTACGTTAAACGTTGGGAGGTAAAAGCAATGCTGCAATGACATTTGGTCTTTCGGTAGCCAACAAGTCGAATATTTGTGCTGCGTTGTTTGAGTCTCCTGTCTCCAATTGGATTCCCAAGTTTGAAAAGAACCTACGATTAGCTTCACTAAGCATTCTAGATTTTTTTCCTAATCCGACCACGACAATTTCTGGTTTGGGATGGAGTTTGCTGAAAATATGCAACACCTCGGACTCATCGAATTCAACGATAAATCCATTTATGATTTTATATGCGTTTGTGAAGTCGACTTCAAGACTTTCTGTTTGGTAGAGCAAACCACCAATAATTCTTCCTTGGGAATCGGGAGATGTAATTAAAAGATGATTTGATAAATAAAAACCATTTTCCTTAACTGATTCAATATAGTTGATTGGCTTATCTGAGTACATCAAAATATCATTCTTTTTGAATAAGTCTGCTGGATTAGAACTGGTCTCACCTTTCCCACTAGGTGCCTGTAAGATCTGCTTAGGACTACCACCAATTTGTTTTGTTCCACCAAATAAATGGAGGTGCACTCGACTAGAAGATATATTCCGGCGAGAGATAGCAGCCGGTATCTTCCATGCTGCTTTCGTGGTGTGTTTGAGCATGGTTGTAGTTGAAGATGGTTAATGAAAATTATCGTTTTCTTAGTCGCACCTTGTTCTAGGTCGACGTGCGGAAAATTTAGGTCCAGTCCAGGTCAGCTTTGAAATTTTGAGACCAAGATGAGAATATCTACGTCGAGCACAAATGATTGTAGGACGAGAAAACCGAATCTAGGCCGATAATTACGCTACAAAAACGTGGTAAATGCTGTGTACATATGCTAACATATAAATAAATGCTCTATTGTAACTTGTCTTTCTCTTGTTTGAGTCTAAGTTTAATTGCCGTCTTGCACTTCTCGTAGATATCAACTCTCTCTACCGGCTGCCTGTGAACAACCAGACTATCGAACGAAGTATCAGAAGTACTATCAGATTTAGAATCAGAAGTATCGAAAATCGCTGCTGGTGCTGCTGAGCTGTATAATTCGTGTAGTTGTAGTTTTGAAATTGATGGTTTTGACTTGAGCTGTTTGACCGGAGACGAGCTGCGCGAGTTCAGGTGTGGAGTAGACGACCTAGAACTGAGCTCTTTTACAGGAGATGATGGTCTCGATGTGTGATCCTTTGTAGATAGTGTTGTTCGAGGTGTAAGGTCCTTGATTGGTGATGCTGGTCTCGAAGTCTTAGTAGGCGAAGATGGCCGTGAAGTCTTCACCGAACTGCTTCTTATATCGGCAGTAGACTTCATACGTGGTATTGTCACCTGAGATGACTGGCTCAGTATGTGTCCTCGAGGTATAGTTGGTTTTGATGGTGATAGTTGCTTGACAGACTCACTATATATTCGATTCAATTGTACGTTGAACGCCATTTCTTCTAGGTATAATCTGATAATCGCAGCCTTTTCGTCTTCTGTGATTGTTATCTGCTTGTATTCATCGACCGGATCAAACCGATCGTCTACAATGACCTTTCTTATTGCGTCAAGTGCAAAACGATGTCTTTCTGAGAAGTCAAATGAGCTGAAATGCTCGTAATAAATATCCGACTGAGTCAATGTGTTTGCAATGGTGTCAACTGTGGTGTCCAAAGTCAAAAGAATGAACTTAAACTTGCTTACTGGTCTGTCTTTGTAATCAACAAATGGAGGAAATGGCGATAAACCACTGCCATCGGCCTTTTGAGAAAGATTAGATGGAACAGAAGATACGATGCACCATGACCGAAACTTATTCTTGATGAAATCCACCATAATCCGGTACTCGTCATTACAAATGACTGATATAAACTGGTTTACGTTATACAATTGGTCGAGTTTTTGGAAATATGCCTGGTTTTCTTCAGTATAATCGTTGGTATACTTGAATACGTTATCATGACGACTCAAAAAACCCGCTAGACGGTTGATTCGTAGCCGTTTAAACACATATAATAGTGACTTGATCTGGAGATCTATCGAATCGTGATTTTGGCCCTGGTCATATTTGGGGATAGTGGCTGTAACTTTGGTGGTGCGGAAAATGTTAAGCATCCTTCTATGTAAGTTGGTGATGTAGAGTTAGCTGAACGCAACAGAAGCTGGAAATGCCACTTATCTCCATAGAATTGGTAACAACCTCTACGATTCTAATTCTTATATGTAAACAATCAACCAAAAAGGGCACTACCGGAAATTGTGCATACCGACCATGAAATACGGTAGCATTAACGAGGGGCTACTTCCCCCGGCCCGTCTAAGTAGCAGTAACGAATTTATCGATACCAACCATTCTTTTACACACCTAAATACCCGGCCATGTCTACGAAATCGGGGATTACTGTATCCAAAGAAGTCATAGAAAAGTTCAAGAGTTTGAAAAATGGTGGTTTCATCATCAAAGTTGGTGAAGATAACACCCAATTGGTGCCAGATACCCAATTTCTGGCTGTGGGAGACAACTTGGAACAAAACTTCCAATTAATCAATGAATACATCAGCAAACTGTTTCCTGATCCTGCTTACATTGTCATTTCCAAGTCGGCCGACGAGTATATCTTTATAAGTTTCATTCCGGATGTGGCACCTATTAAACAAAAAATGATATATGCCTCAACTAAGAACACATTGATGCTTGCATTGGGGAACGAGCATTTCTCCAAGGGCAACACTTTCGCGTGGACCGGTTTAGAGGAATTGACTTATGAATCGTACAAGTCCGAAAGTTCGAACCCCAATGATGGCCCATTGACGGCTGACGAGAAAGTATTGAAGCAGCTCAATAGCTTAGAGGATTTGACCTTAAGTCTGTCGGGGTTCAAGAAAAAGCTACCATCAATGCACGATCACGGACCAACCAATGTTTCCGGATCATCATCTGGAAACTTGCTTCAGAAAATTGATTCCGAGTTGCAACTGCAGTTTGACGAATTGCCAAATAATGCTCAAAGTAACCAGTTGTTAACTTTCCACATCCAAGACGAGGTGATGACTGTAGCAAGTCACAAACCAAATGTTAAATTGGGTCAATTGATTACTGAAATGGATGCAGAAAACCCTGACAAGATACCCCAGTATGCTATCTACAATTATGACAACGACAGATTCTGTTTCTTGTACTCTTGTCCCTCTGGATCAAAAGTGAAAGATCGGATGATTTATGCTTCATCCAAGCTAGCATTGATAAACCATTTGAACGAATCATTGAAGCCTCACAATCTTAAAATTGACAAATCGTTAGAAGTGGGTGATTTAGAGGAATTGGAATTGAGTGAACTTGATTCTAGTGAGAGCAACAGTGCGGTTAATTCTGATTCATCTGCTAGTAGAGGTTTACGATTTAATAAACCAAAAGGACCAAGAAGAAGATGAACCCCTTGCAACAACTACAACCATATCGGACCGTCAAACCATATACTTGAAAGTACAACTATTATACAATTATACAAAATAACCTATCCCTGATTGAATATAAAGTTCCCCGTGTCTTGTCGTAAAGTGTCGTTAATCTCCTGTCAATGTCGTATTGAACCCAACTCTTCTTCAACATATTCATTAACAATCTGTCTAAGTCTTGTCTGGTTGTCTTCATTGAAGATGCCATCAATAAACAGCGAATTTACCGATCCATTTTCGATGGACCCATTCAAGATATGCTGATATATCTTTCTTGATGCCATCTTGTTGATCTTGATGTACTGGTCTTCGGAGTGGATTAATGGCGCAGACGACTGATTTCCCTTGTACAATGGCCGTAGATTATTTCGAATATGCTTCTGAATCTCTATCTTATGATCCAAGGACAACTCTGGTCTAGACTTCTTGACAATTTTGCTATCACTATCGTACTGTGTATCGCTTTCCCCAGAGTACTCATTCAAACTGTTACTTGATGGTGACAATGATGACGGTGATTCTGAGACGTTACTTAGAGGCTGTGGCGGAGGGTACTGGGGAACATGTGTTCTTGATGTAGATGTCCTTAACTGGCTAAGTAATGTCGATATCCTCCCGGTAGTGCCATTTGTAGGCGTATTGGCTGTAGAGTTTGGTTCTGTCGGAGTCAACTTTTTGCGTCTTCTTCTTCTTTTAGTAGTGGTACCAGTTGGATTGATGGTTGAATCTGCCATGGTCGATTCAGTTCCATTGCGTAGGCTCTCAAATCCTGCCCACGATTTTCTCTCTTCTTCTGATAAGTTCTGTTGGATTCTCAATTCTTTTCTCAAGAGAACACCACCGTTGATGACGGTTTGAACTGGCTCTTCCACGGTGTCGTTATCGTACAAGAAGTCAACGTCTAGCTCATCATTATTATTGTGAATGACCAAACCTGGTCTTCGCAGGGGAGAACTGCCCGTAGTTCTTGGTGTCGAATGGACAATTCTTGGTGCTGGTCGAGTAGAACGTGGTACTCTTCTATGACTGAGTAATGGTGCTAGTTCTGGTAGTAATAATTGTTGAAAACAATCACAAATTGGACAGTTCCAGTTGGCTAGCGAGGTAGAGTTGGTGATGCCCAAACAGTTCAAGTGGAAGTTAGCTCCGCAATAAGCACAAGCAACCATATTACGTATTGATGATCTATAATCTGAACTGGAGCATATTGAACATACTCCTGCTGATGTGATTGTCCCAGGATGGGTTTCTGGGTTAGCTGACGAGAGTTCGTGGGCCAGCGATGCTGGCACAATATACTCTGTGGGAATATCGTTGATGGCAGGATTCTCTGGTAGCTTATCACTAACATCAACACACTCCACGATATCGGACGGAGTGGCGAACTTGGCGATATGGACCTTGTGGTACCGCTTTCTACACTGGGGACATCCGTTTGAGCTCTTGGACCATGTTAAAATACAACGAGAATGGTAAAACCGTCTACCACAGCACGGAACTATACCAATAGTATCATCATTCCTCATAATATCCAAGCAGATATTGCACTCCACCTCGGGAGGGCCATCGTGGGAGTGAGCTGTTGACTCTGGGGAACCGTCAGGCTCACGAACAGATGCCTTGCCACTCATGGTCTATCCTCATCAAGGGACTTGTACGACTATCTCTGGTGGATCAGGCGTTGTGACTTTGTCTAATTGGCCTGTTGTATTATAACGGTGCCTGATAAGATTCTGTATAGATTGATCTGGCAGAGGTTCTTGTATGTTGCACTTTTATACCATGGGTGGTAGAAACCGTGCTGGACACTATTGGTGCTTGTATAGGAGGATGGATTATAGATCGTGCACAGAGCTGGGTTGCCTGGTGGTTACCTTTGTCCTGTGGTTTTGGTATATTTTGGCCTATTGGAAGAGTTAGCTGTATAGTTTTGGGACCGGCTAAGTTTGTTGGCTGGTTTACTTTTTAGCTTTTTCACTATTTTAGTTGGTTCACTTTTTTAACTCTTTTGTTACTGGTTTACTTTTTAGCTGATTTACTTTTTAGCTGATTTACTCTTTTAGATCGTTCACTTTATTATCTGTTCACTTTATTATCTGTTCACTCTATTGTCTGTTCACTTTAGCTGTTCACTTTTGTTCACGGATTCTTTTCATTGGGCCTAAATTGCCTCTGTTGTTTGTAGCGGCAGAGAACAGAAATACCTGCTCATCCAACAATTAGACAGAACCCTAGTTTAGTTTTCACTATAGGATTCCTCTTGGTTATACTCTCAAGCCCAACACCTAATTCCACATTGGTGCATCCATGGGATCGGTTTTCTATCTCACTGCGTCCCGCTATTCAGGCATCACGGCGTCAAATACACACAATCCTTTATTTGTCCTCCACCACACAATATCTGTCTCCATTTTGCACCCATCACCACGATACAAAACTACTTGTAAAGCCGTGTACACTGTAACACACTCGCCACCACTCAGCTGCGTACTCCCTACTCATCGTAGTGCGAAGTTCCACGAGCCTCACCCTCGTCCCTCTTCCGCACCACTACATTTCCTACAACACTTTTGTTCGCATCTTCACACCTAGTACTAGAACTTTTTTGTTCTTTCAATTTACACCATCTCTTTCTTCTCCAACAATGTCGAAACACCAGTACGATTTGATCCAGTGTATGAAGCAGCCTGGTACGGCCGTGGGCTTATTGTGCCCGCAGTGCGACGGAAAGTGTCCCATCTGTGATTCGTTCGTGAAATCAACTACCATTGTTAATATATGTCAAGACTGTGAGTTTGGTCATCACGGGAACAAGTGTATTTTATGCTCCAATTTCTTGGGGAACAACAACGAAAATGGCACACCAGCGTACTACTGTCTTGAATGTGTCACTTTAGATCAACACAGAGAAGGATGCCCGCGAATCATCAACATTGGTTCGTTGAAATCAGACTTGAAATTTAAGAAGTCGTGATGACTTGAGGTGATAAAACAGGATATCTAGCGTAAAACCAAGATTGTTCCCTCTACTACAGTACAGAACTTGCTACAGTCTACAAACGGCTGTTTTGATCGTTTTAAAGTTAAGTATGGTCTTGCTCTGGTGACCATAAAAACAGTTGGTGCAATAATAAATTTCTCCGTAATGACAAAGTGCCTGGTTAGTCAGTATCGGATGTACGAATTGGTCTGATTGAACAAACTCGCCGAGGTCTCCGGTTCCTACGGCTTGTGCCTAAGGTTTCCTTTCAGATATTACTGATGATACATATGCGTTGGCCAGTGCCCTAGCACGGTAGCGTAAACTCTGGCGTAGTCACAAACACACCACTACACTTCTTCAGTACTTGGCCCCAGTGCCCATCTGCTGGGGCGAGATCCGATTTGGCCAGACTACGAAGCTTGGTTACTGGCATTTCCCGGGACTCTACAGTTCTTCTGCAAACAAGCACCGTCGTATCTCGCGTTCATGCTACAGAACATTTATCATTTCTCAAAGCCACCACGCTTTCTAAGCTGTTTATTTATACTTATTTAAACGAATAAATGGTACTTTTAGACCCATTATGGCCCCACAGACCCACAATACCTGATTGTAGACCCATTTTCACTCGCCATCACTTTCGCACCAGCTTGTACCCAAAACTCCAGGCATAATTCACACTTAACCATGATATCTGTTTTTCCTAGTTGTTGAACCACGAGGTTCGCACGTCCATCTCCATTCTTTTGGCCTCTACTCCCAAATCCACCACCGTCTTCAACCCTTCCTTCCATCTGTCTTGTAAATACTCATTCACAGATGTCGATTCGAGCTGTTTCTTCTTACGAACTATATTGAGGGCATCTATCGCCTTACGTTTCCTCGACAGACACTCGTCGTACGACTGGTTGAGCGACTGTAGATGGTCCAAATGGCCCTCGTAGCCCTCGGTATACTGTGCCATGTTCTGGCTCGCCAACTGGTCGTTCCGTTGCTGTAATGTCGAATACGATAACGTGGTGTATATGTGGTTAATGTCGGAAGTATCTTGGTATCGGTCAAGGTCGACCCCGTGAATCAACGGAGGAGGCCCGTCGTCGTCGTCCATGTCTTCATCTTCGTCAAACCGGTTGTTCAAAAGGTCATTGTTGTTCCCCAAAGGTAACGAGGGGTGGTCATGGATGGGCAACGGAAGTAGAGTGTCGACCCGCGGATGTAATCTTTGATTAAGGTGGTTTGTCAACTCGATCTGAATCAACTGTTCCACTTCTGCCCGTTCTTCTGGGGTGATGGAGTCTTCCAAGTACGGCAAATGGTCCAAGGGCTCAAGGTTGGCTGACACCATGGAGGAATAACAGGATCAAATGGGTGCAAAGGGAGGAAAATCGGAGCAGTCGACGGTTCACAATAACAACTGGCGTATACACAAAGAATCTGTGGGTTTAACACCAATCCTCGCGAGTGTTGTGGTAATAATTTGTACAATTATTAAAAAGAATATTTATAACAGAATTAGTGATGGAATGCAGAGCCAAATTAAATCACTGGTGTCCCCTCAGACGGGCACGCTGGGGAAAATTGCCTTGGACCTGGATTTACTCACGTTACTGCCATCGTGCCAATAATTACGCACTTCCCGGCCCCAGCCCCGTGATATCCTCGATAACGGCACCAAATGCCATACAATAAGAGGACATTTTCCTTAGTGGCTAGCCGGTACCGGAACGCCACTAGCCACGCTATTGTACAGCGTCGCGCTTATCTAACCCTACAAACCAGGGTCGCTAATTGGGCAGCAGCCCAAGGCACCACTGGGGGTGGTTTGGCCCACGCCCCATCCTCCATAGTGGCAACCGGGAACGTGCCGAACAGTGAGAGCACAACATCCTCATTTACGGCATCACCTCGTAGTGCGAGTCTCCTTACATAATCGGATGTTAGTAGCACTTGTCTCCATTACTCCAGGTTCTGGTTTACGAGAGCAACTAACGCCTGAGACTACTGGCCCAGGGACCATGGGGTCAAGCGTTGCCCAAAACGTCATATTGGGCACCACAATAGTGCAAACGTCTCCGTTCCCTGTCTACTCCTATTATTTCAGGATATTTTCACACAATATTCCTCATAATATTTTCAGAATACCCTTTATCTTATCCAGGTTTATCTGATCGCCATGTACAGAATTGACACTGTGGTACCGTGCCATACTTGGATGACTATGTGACCGTGTTGTGACCCGATGATCTTGTGATGCTGCCTTGCATGCTCTGATGTACTGCTATCGTGTTAATGCTCTTGTTTGCTTGCTATCGTTCCACCTTCTTCCCGACTACCGGTGTTTATTTCTTTTGTCAAGATACATCTCCGCAATCTGCCTCGTTGCCCGTCATTTTCCATATCCTCGTGAGACTGTACACACTTGCTCTCCTGAGGTTCTACTTCATACATTTGCACCCAAGTTCTCTCGCACTAAATCATACTCGAAAACTAGGTGCTATTCCGTCCTACAGGGTGTTTGTGTTTGCTGATTCAACCTTTATGCACTCAATACTATTTCCTCCACCCTCCAACTTGCACATCTACATTTTTCCAAGAAGTAAATTACATTTATTATTATGACACTTATTTGTTTAAGACATCGGCATCATATCTTTGTTTGAACCAAGCAATAGTATCTTCTTTGGTGGTCTTGTGGGAGTTACCGATGGTACCTCTACATCTCTTTCTTCTGGTGATTCTGGCACCGGCTCTACCCATAACAACGTAGAAGTCCATACCGTAAATACCGATACCTGGGTCATATTTGATACCCAAGTCAATGTGTTCGTCAATACCGAAACCGAAGTTACCGGTGGCAGAGAAGTTTCTTTGTCTTAATTGGTATTCCTTGACCTTTAAACCTCTTTCCAAGATTTCTTCAGCCTTTGGACCTCTGATGGTGACGTGGACAGCAATCTTTTCGTTTCTTCTGATACCGAAGGTTCTGACAGTGTATCTGGCCTTGGATTGGACTGGGGTTTGACCAGATAATTGTTCCAAAACTTTAGAGGCTCTGGTTAATCTATCACCGGATTCACCAACACAAATGTTTAAAACTAATTTTTCAATATGCAATTCACGCATAACATTTTGAGTTTTGGAAGACTAAATTGTTAGTACTAGTTCCACTATATTGTCATTAAACGCAACATCATCGCAGCATAAAGTCTTGATTTTATAATAGTTTCGAAAAACGATTTCGCATCGCAAATCATTATCGACTACATTCGAGTTCTCAATCGTGTAACATTCAACACCACAGACTTCAACTACCACGTTTGTACTGATTTCCACATACCATCTTGACTATACTCGTTACGAAGAAAACAGTATATAATTCTCCTGCCAGTTTAAAATTTTTCAGTAGTATTCGCATTCATCAAAATTTTTCAAAAATGGTCAGATGCAGGATGTTAGACTGGTAGCATCGTTAGGGCTGGAGCCCTGATTTCGATTTTTTGTGTTGGTAGCGCGGAGTAACTAGTTCTAACTAAAGAAAGCTCTGAGAGAGATGGTACCGTGATTGAGATACTATGTTCTTGTTTGGAACATGTCACATTTCTGGAGACAAATACACTGTGGTTAGTTCCACAACGTTCATGTCCCAAGGTTTTGCTTACTTCTTGCACATACAGTAGACCCGGTGGCCAGTGTATATTTAATCATTACAGGTGTAGACGTAATCAACCTTCAACGTTGTTGAAGGATTTTTCCTTTTCTTTGATGTCCCAGAAGAGTGGACCCACGTCGTGGTTTCCGTGGTAGATCCATCCTTGTTCCGTTACGTGGTACAAGTTGACAGAACCCCCAGAGTAGGCATCTCTGTGAGCAGCAGCCAAAATCGATCTTTTACCCAAATATAATGCATCCTCTACAGACAAGTCCCAGTTGTATTCTGAGTCCAATACCCCGTATGCAAAGGTTTGACCAGAACCAACACAGAACAAGTCACCCTTCAATCTAGTACCATCTGAATCAACATAGTAGATGGTTGGACCTTCTTTTTTCGTGTATCCACAAACCATCGTCCCCATAGATAACCCCATACCCTTATACTGGTACACCAAGTTACCCAAGATCTTTGAGGCTGCGGCCACGGAAATCCGCTCTTTTTCTCTCAATTCGTGCAATCTACACTGAGTACCTAACCACGTTTCCCAGTATTGACAGTCAGCAGCCCCACCGGCCATGGTACCTAACAAGAATGGGTTTATTCTGATGACCTTGTTGACTGTTTGGGACGCAATCCAGTTCCCAGCAGTGGCACGAGAGTCCACAGCAACAATGATTCCTCCTTGGAATCTGAATGCTAAAGTTGTAGTCCCGTGGGCAATTTTGATTTTACAATCAGGATTAGTGGAATCATCAGTATGGGCCCGTAAGAAATCGGTAGGTTGGGAAATCGGTGGCAACGAAATAGATGGTGCCAACTGTAACGCTGGCGTGTCTGCGTATTCCTGTTGAGCGTCTCTTATCTCTTTCAATACGGTATTATTGTTATCATGGCAGTATCTAGAAGCTATGGAATTCATGGTGGGATCCAATTACAGTAGGGGCAGAATTCGACTTGGTTTGGGCAGAAACCTAATAATTTTTTTGGTTCAATGGATTCGTCTAAATCGTCTTTATCAACTTATGTCGTCAAAACACCAACTTCTGTGAATTTAAACTGCGTTTCTAAACACTTTCGTGGGTTTATTTTACCCTTCGTGCTCGCCACCAAAGTCGAATTTGGTCTTTGGTATTGTGCAGGACGAACCACCACCACCACGATGGAACCCAATCTGAACCAGCAGTGGTGGAACAGCGGGACGGGCGGCTGTAGTGGTTGTGCTGCGATGGACGAACTTGCGTAATGTTCCGGCATTGTGAATTTTCTTTAACCACAAGTCGTTTTCTAATTCTATGCTCTACTAATTCTGTGCTCTACTGTAATGCTAGTGGTGTATTACAATGGCCTATAAACATACTCTGTAGGTTATACAAACAAGTGCCGACGAGCCTAGTCGGTTTTTATGACTTTCCGAGGCGACTCTTGTGCAGAGTCGATTTCTCGCTTATTATTGGCATTGATGTTCGATGCTTGTGGTGTAGTAGGTAGTTTATTCGATAGGAATTGCGGTGGTCTTGATAAAGCTCCTGGCTTATTGAAACTCGACGGTTTGGATAGTGGCGATGGACGGCCTAGTGACTGGAAACTAGACGGCTTGCTGAGCCCGTAGCTCGGTGGTTTGGGGAGGGAAATTGGTTTTGTTGGGGTGTGCGTAGTGGGTGTGTGGGCGCTGGGTGTGTGCGTGGTTGGTGTGTTCGTAGTAGCTGTGTTAATAGTAGGTGTAGCCACTTGTGGTGCTGGTGCTGGTGATGCTGGTGCTGGTGGTACTGGTACCATTTTTGTTTCGTCCCCTGTAGGTGTTTGTGTGGGGCTATTTTGGGCAACTGGGGTTTCACTGGATCGTTCTGAACGGGCGATACTGGTTGGTGGTGCTGGCTGAACTGGTTGTGTCTTCGTAGGGCTATTGAGTGCCAGAGATGATGATGGTGCTTGAGTTGGTGTTGGTGCTGATGATGCCGAAGGTCCTGGAGTTCCAGAACGACTGGGGGTTCCAGAACTCTTCCCACTCTCTTTTTCACGAATCGACTTGGTAAGAGCAATATCAAGAATCTTGCTGACCTGCTGAGGTGCTCGTTCAACCAAGAAACTTAACGCATTATCTCCACATCCAGCTTTGGCCCCAATTGCATTAACCTGGGCAATTGTCGTTGCAAGTGCCTTGGTAATGATCTCGGTGGTCACCGCAGTGTTATACGAGAGTTTTCTTGCCTTGTATAATGTGAATAGTTCTTTTTGCAAATAGGTCAACGAGTTCTTGGTGTCTTGGCTCATATTTGCTTGTGGTGGAGATGATGATCTAGACGAAGTATTGGTAACTTGGGGACTAGATGACCGGTTTGCAGCTAATTGTGCTTTTATATTATTTTCTGGTGCCACAGTAGCACCTTGGCCGGACGTAGCAATAGGCGAACTCGAACCAGATTGCTGTGGTTTGAAATATAATGGGGCATTGGTGTTGATAATCCCATCACGTCGTATTTCACTGGCAAGTTCGGCAATAGTCTTTTGTTTTTGTCCTGGAACAGTTGCAGTTGGAGTAGATGGTTTATATGGAATATTAGGCACAAACTGCGACCCTGTCTTGTAAAGATTATTAGTAGGAAGATTATAAGGAGATAAAAAGTTGCGTCCAGCAATATTCTGACTGATTGCCTGTTGGACCTCCAATCTTTGTTTCTGCTTGAGTTCTTCTGCTTTAATAGCAGCCATCTTTGCTCTTGATGCAATAATTTCCTGTTGCTTTGTACGGACCTTTTCTCTTTCATTAATATAAAGTTCATCCATAATATACGACCATTCATCTCCTTTCTTCGTGAGTCGTTTGAAAATCTTGTTGTACTTGACATTATGAGCAACAGAAAATTGCCAGCCATCAGGACAATAATTGTAGTATGGGTACATATCCTTTATTGCATCGTAAATTTCATTCAAAGTAAGACCTCCGGTAGTAGACTTAGGTTTCAACACATTGGTGATCATTACTGGTAGAGAAGCTGATGGTTTTGCTCTGTATTGTTCGGGAATCTCGTCAAGTGCGTAGATCTTCTTGGGAGGTCTGCGTGTAATATCTCTTCTACTGATGGGTAATTTTGGATACTTTGATGGTTCATCGTTTGTTGTTGGTACCCCAAATGAACTTAATGGGGGTTCATTGTTGGTGGTTATAGCACGCAATGGTGGACGAAATCTTATGGTAGATGGCTCGGCAGTTATTGTGAGAACTGGTGCATCTAGTTTTGGTGGTGGTGGTCTTGTTGGAAGTCCTGACTTGCCCAAGGTGTTGTATGGTAATGAATGTGAAAGATTCAACGATTGTAACCCCAGTAAATGAGACGGTAATCCTGATAGTTTTGAGGTTGAAAGTAACCGATTGTCTATAAGTTGATTATTCGATAATCCATTGATGTTTCTACTGTACAATCTTGATGCTGGTGGTTGTATTGAAGCTGGTTTTCCCATTCTTGGTGCTGTGGGTTTGTTTATTGCTTGGTTACCACGAGATGCCTGAATCAATAATGGATCGGTATTTGCAAGGGTACTGGTCGAGAATTGCTGACTTTGACCGGGAAACCCAGTATTGAACTTGGTACTGTTTCGTTGTTGTTGTAATTGCGTTAACTCTTTTCTTTGCTGTAAGGTTTTCCGTTTTTCTTCTTTTTCCTTTAATAAACCTTGGTTATGCTCGTCAATTAAGGGGGCAAGATTGGCAATTTCCTTGTCAAGCACAGATAAATCCATTTCTATTGCTTCTAGTTCAGCGTTGTCCATCAAATCTGAATCATCAAGATTTACTCCCTGCTCTAAATTGTGCTGCTTGACTAGTCTATCAATTTCATCTTCTTCCTCTTCAATAGCCATTTCATTAAATTGTGCCAATTTCATCAAACTTGACTCTATATTACTTCCAGTACCATTATTTTCATGGTCGTCAAGAATACTTTGAATTTGGCTGTCCAACAAGTCGGGATCATTTTCGTCAATGGCATCTATTGACGACACTCCCAACTCTTTCAAAATATCGTTAAGTTCGTCTCCCGCAACTGAAGCAAGAGACTTTCTTCTTGCGTTGGAAAGACGTCGTATTTTCAATAATGAATCCCTAGTTGATTTCGAAAACGATTTCCGTGCTCCAGATGGTGATTTTGGGTGCTTGAATTCTGCTTCATTCTTTTCTGTTAATCGTTTCTTTTCTTCTTTTGCTTTCTTTGGTAAAACCTTGGGAGTTGGTGATTTCGAAGAATATAAATTAGACCTTAAGTTGACTGCATCAGTTGGGTTGAATTGTTTCGAGTCTGTCCGTATTACTTCGTGTACTTCGATTGACGGTAATACAAATACAAACGGAATATCACCAATTTGAATTTTAGACCCGTCGACTAACGGTACCGTTATCCCCTTCTCCACAAACATGTCATCTACAAACGCACCATTTCTTCCTAGTACGGATAATTCAAATTGTTGTGATGCAAAATTGTAGAATATTCTTGCGTGTCTTCTGGAAACCGCCTTTTTTGACGATAAATGAACATCGACAGCATGATGGTTCGATTGTAGATCAACATCTATATTTGATTTTCTTCCTAAAATCACCTGTAATGTTTGGACGAAAAACGTAAAATTATCAAAATCCAATCTCGCATACGCCGAGATCTTGGACGACGTATCAGTATTTGGAACATCTTGGTCGAGGTTTGTGTCTTCGGAAACGGGAATCAATACCGAATTTTGTCTCAATTCTTGCTGCGAAACTGGTGATGACTGAGGCATAGAATGCACTATATCTGGATTGGGAGATTGAGTCTTTGAGTTTGTCGAATGATTATCCAACGGATCAACATGATCTGACTTCAAATTGGTGCCATGAACATGAGAAACCCCGTCAGACTTGTCTATGATGAAGTCATCGTCAACGTCGATGACATGGCTGACCCCGGACGAAATCACGTCACCCTGAAGCTTTGAAACTTCATTTGAACTACTCATGGTGGAATTAGATGTATCACGGAGCTACGACGCTATATCGTCCATAAATTTGTGGATTGTAGTGCTGTCTTGTTGTAGAAGAAGTATATTGCTAGGTGTTTTGAATTTAATTTTTCCGCTATTGTTAATCTGCGACCACGGTACAAGGCGGCGGTGACATCGAAGAGAGAATCTACAATTTACAAGTAATGATAAGTGTGCGGACAACACGGATCAAATATACCACCATAATGGCCCTTATGTGGTTAGGTCTCCCGTTTAAACGGGACCAATTGGAGCAGTATTTGTCAAATGGTGTACCTCAGCTACCCGTGTGGTGGTGAGCGATGAGGCTGGAACATTTGGAAGAAAATGACCATTTTTCACAAACAAACCAGGATTAATGGTAGAACTAATTTCTCAGAGTGTGTGGAACTGGACTGATCACTTCTGTGAGCATCGTGGCTCTGTTTTGTTGTGTTTTAGTGATCTGGTCGACTTGATAGATAGTGGGACTATTTGCAGGACCTCATCACGAATTTTCATTATCTATAACTGAGATCTTTCTTTCCACAACGAAAATGGTATGTTGACAATGATACGCGGGTCATATCTTGGGTAATACTAACACTCTAGGCTGGTGTTAAGAAAAAGACTACTTTGAGAGCGAAGTCGACGAAGAAAAGTTCGCTCACTAATAAAATCGCCGAGTTCAAACAGGACTCTCGTGAAGATGAGGACAACTTTACTGAGAACCCATTGTTGAGATTGGCTAAACAGACCAAGAAAGAGAAACGTCAGTTGAAAACAACGTCATTCAATGAAAAATTGGCTAACAAGGTCACATTCAACACATCATCGGGGATTTCTAAGTCCAGTAAAAGACGACAAAAACGTAAGGAGAAGGAACAGTTGAAACCGAAAATGGACGATTTGTTGACGAATTTACCAGAAACCACCACGATTGTTGCCTCCTCGACCACACAGCCAAAATTTCTCAAGTCGACCAAACCGAACTCGAACCAACCCAATGCAGCCAAAGTTTCGGGTCATAAAAAGATTTTTGAAACTGAAAGCAAGAATTTTGTCAATGTATTGAAGAACGATTCGTTCAGACAATCTCCATTCGAGGCGTTGAAGGCCGCCATCAGAGCAAAACAGCCCTGATCTGTACATATAGCTAATGAATATAATGCATCAGACGTGTAAAGCATGATGTAGCCAAGTAGTGGACAGCAGATGACCTCTGTATGCTTTATTATCGAAGAATTTTGATCTACATGCTTTTGACTAATCTCAAATTGAGAAAATGGACTTCCCAATACTATTTACTACTATTTAGTAACAATTTATGTAAAAATCATACAAAAGATACAAATACTTAAAAAAATGCAAATTTCACACCCGTATAACCATTATTATCACCAAATTATACTCAAATACCGCCATAAAACCACCACCATGCCACCAGAAACTTCGCTACTGCTGGCTCGAACCGCAACTCGACTTGCAACCCTGTTCCCCAAACGGTACACCTGCAGGGACATACAGCCGTCCACAGCGTCATACATGCACACCCACACAAAACTTGCACCAGAGTCGTAAATATACGGTCGGGATACACATGGGCGTTTGCATTCCCAAGGCAGCAATAGCAAAAAGATTTACAACGTGGCGGCTTACTGCTGTTCTGGATTCAAGGCAGAGTATATCCTTCAAAATTCGCCCTAATAATGTTGTCTCGAATGGTCACACAAAAACCATCAAGTACTATGTAACGTATAGCACCCAAGCTCATTCTCCTTCAATGATTGAGTTTGTTTATATTTCCAAACAAAATTATTTCTCACCAATTCAGAACCACTATGGCGTATGTCCAAAGTAGCTTTCTCTTGACAACTCTCCTTAAATTACTATTCTTTCCTGTTGACATCAGCACATTCCTGGTAGCACATACTGCAGGTGACCCGAGACGCTAAATTGTTCTCGTGCATTGTTTTGACGCACGACCGACACATAACTCGATTATACACAAGATATTATTTATTATGTTTTGTTTTCAAATGTCGCGTTAGTAAACAATCTCAACGGTAAAAAAAAACTAACACTAAAAGTATACAACAGCGTTCTTTCTGGCTACGGTGAATTTTGAGAAAGCTCCAGCACCAGCATATGAATCGATGTGCGAGGAACAATCTATAATCTCCCACACCGAATCGATGAGTGGTGATATCATACCCACTATTCCCCAGTCAGATTCCCCTGTTTTGGACAGTAGTAAAGACAACAATAATTCAAACTTCAAATACAACAACCACAACGAGTCCATTTTCGATGATGCTCGGTTGTTTCCCAGCTTGTCAAGTGGCGTTGACAATGAAGCCATCGTTGCCTTCGACGTCGACGACCCATCTTTAATCAACCATGGGTCTATTATAGCCTTGATTGTCCAATTAACATCCCCGGATATTATTGACTATAACTTGATTTGCGATTTCTTTTTGACGTACCGGTCGTTTGTTGAACCTCAGCAGTTGTTGGAATTGTTGTTAACTCGGTTGATCTGGAGTTTACAGTACTGCAACGGAGCCACAGCCAAAAACGTCACCTTGGGTAAATTGGTGTTGTTACGGACATTTGTTGTATTGAGACACTGGCTCATTAACTACTTCTTCGATGACTTTGTGGGAAACCACGAACTTTGTGACAAATTTGTCACCACCATGAACGATTTGATTGAGTCAGATTTGGTTCAAAAAAGCACCGAAACTACACAAGGTACAGAAAATAGTGTTACAGGTTCGTTTGAATCGAAAATTCTTTCCAATTTGAAAATCCACTGGTTGTCGTTGATAAATGACTTTTCAGGGTTGAACGTGGACATCGACATGTTGATTGATTCGAACCAATTGCTAAACTACAAAATCCCATTAATGTCACAACTACCTTCTGCTGGAAAACATCAAGACTTGTCATTGCACACCAATCCATCATATAGAAGATCGGCAATGTTGTCGCTCTACGATTCACAAATCCACAAATGCTTGATCTATGATGATAATTCATCCACAGAAAACCCTCAATACTCCATCAATAACTTGGTATTACAACATCAATCATCAAGAATTTCGTTGCAAAACAAATTAAATGAGTTCAAATCGTCCCCAAAAATCCTGGCACCAACCAGGTTCTCTCCATTCAATAATATGAATTCTACTTCAACAAAACCAAAACAAGGCAAGACCAAATCAGAAACTCATCCAATGCACAATCACATGAACTTAAAAGATAATTCGTGGCAAATAAAGAATAAATCAATTGCATCTCCAATCGTGACAAATTCAGAAGCTTCTCCAAATAGGTTAACAAAAACTGGGTTTTCAACAAATGGAAATATTAAGTTGCCCTCCTCTAAGGTAAGTGTTATACTACCGTCAACACCAGTGAAGAAAATGGAGGACTACGGTATCAATTGTAATAGCAATTCAACGACGACTGGTTCGCCAAATGATAAAAACCATGAATTGTCAAACAGAAAAAAATCAGTTAAGAAACTTATCCATAGTTGGAAGAAGCCACATAATAAAGAACTCAACAAAACAGAACAAACACCTCCTTTACCAAAATCAGCATCAGATAACTCAATTATTAGTGAGAATGAAAAGTTCACCCGTTTGTTAACGAATACCGTACAGATTATGGACGAGGACCATAATGCCAAGATTGGAAATCGAGTTGATATCCTTTCAGCCAGAATTATTGACGAATTGGAGTATTTAATTGGGCATTACATCAAATCTTCATCTCCATCGACCATTGCCGAGATCGACAATCTAAACAACACTTGCACCATGGACGGTATTGACGATTTCGGAGACGACAACGGTAATGCAATCGTCGACGAGTTCCCAGATTCTTTTCGTGAAGACAGCCGTGGTATTAGACTAAGTACAGAGTTCGGGAGCCCCAGAAGAAAGCCTAGACATACATCACAAACATACAAAGACATTTACACAGACAAACTTGCTGGCGAAGATATTAATATAAACGATTTATCTGATCTTAATATTGGAAAAATTGACAATTTAATAAATAAAGAGGATAGACCTCTTTCATCACCAGAGAAAAAACAAATCTTGCCAGATAACTTGTTCTCAGATAGTTCGTTCCAAAGACCTACAAGCATTAATTGGAACGACGATGTGGACTTGAACGAGTCGTCACCACCTAATTCAAATGATGTGTCAGAAAACACCTATGATGGTGAAGAGTACGATCCAAATAGCAAACAAGACGATTCGTCTGGTGACTTGGGCTCCATAATTTCTAATGAAAAATTCTATGAAGCTGATCCCAGTGATGATAAAGAGAACGATGTGAGAGGTCACAAAGCATCTACACAGTATTTTGATGTCTCTACAGACCTACGTGAACAACCCCCACAATTTAGTGAATCAAATCAGTCCCTCCAGTCTAGCTCTATTTCCTCCCCATCAAATATTACACAGTATGACGCTGAAATAGCCGAATTGGGTATTGCTTTAAGTCCACGTTCACTCAGGAAGCAGACAAAACGAATAAGCATTACACGAAACTCCGCTATATCTTTCAAAAGACAAGGATCTGTGAAATCATACATTTCCTATGATTCTGCCTTTTCAGTTTCAAACATATCTGGAGTGTCTAACAACATCAATGGGAATGATACCGGTTTGAGAAAGAAGGCAGGATTTAACAATTTGCGTACTTTGATGAATAACCGAAAGTCAGCAGATTTAGGATTGGAGGCTAAGATGACATCAATGGCATCATTTGTCTCAAGATCATCCTCCATTCATCGTAGTATCCGATTCAGTACATTATGTGCTTTAACTGAGTTGCCTTTTAACGAGGTTAATGAAGAACACAGATCGATAAACCTGTCAGAAATACTCGACTCTTCGATCTTTTCTGTTGCATTGAAGAGTAGGAAAAGTTCAGTGAGGAAATCAATGGAAAATTGTATGCGGTCGTCAGCATCTTCCTCAAACTCGGTTGCAATTCCAGGTATAAGTAATTACGTATTGAAAGAATTGGCTGCAATTCCTGATGAATCTTATCAGTCCATAAATGACCCAGTTCAGTTTGCGTTGTACAAATTGGAAGGCAAGGAGTCCAAGTCAAAAATCAACCCAGCAGACACCAACGAACTGACTGAAACCCTGGTTAAACAAGTTAAAGAGGACCAAGAAAATGAAGAATATGTGGACGATACTCAGGCAATTTTAAATGAAATCAACAATGCAAACACAGAGGATTGTGTATCTTTAACTAATTTAGATATGACACAAGAACAACCTTTGACACCTGTGAGGAAAACAACTCCAAGCCTATCAGCATCTACACCAAATTTCAAAGGGCTTGATTTCAAATCACCAAAAGTCATTCTTGATAATTACCGGATTTCGAATGAATTGTTGACAATCGAAAAAGTAATGAAACTGGATTCACATATCTCATTCATGCTTAGTTACAATTCTAAGACAATTGCCGATCATTTAACTATGATTGAAAAGGATATGCTACAAGAAGTTGATTGGAAGGAATTGATTGAATTGAAATGGAACAAGGACTTAACTCCTGTGAATTCATGGTTAGAGATAATTGTCAATGACAATTACTTTGTTGAAAACAAGGGAGTAAACTTGGTAATTGCTAGATTCAACCTTATGGTCAATTGGATAATATCTGAAATTCTATTGACCAAACATCAGCGAGAAAGAATTGTCATTATATCAAGATTTATTCATGTTGCGCAAAATTGCTACAGTTTACAAAATTACTCAACACTCATGCAAGTAATATTGGCATTAACATCTGAAAAGGTTCAGAAATTGAAGGAAACATGGAAAAACTTGGCTCCTGGTGATATTTTGATGTTGAAAAACTTGGAAGAACTTGCCTCACCATTCAAAAACTTTTTAAACATGAGAATCTGTATAAACAAAATGAAACCATCAAAAGGGTGTATTCCGTTTGTTGGATTATACTTATCAGATTTGGTTTTCAATGCTGAAAGACCCACATTTATCAAAGGAAAGAAGAACAAAACCAAGCCTACAACTACGTCAACACCAGAAGACACTGAGTTATCAATAACGTCTAGTATTCCTAACGTTGATTCAGATAAGATAATTAACTTTTCCAAGTTCAGAACTGCAGTCCACATTGTCAAATCATTGTCACAATGTATCGAGTGGTCAAACAATTATAAAGTAGAACCAAATGCGGAATTATTATCGAAATGCTTATACGTCAAATCATTAGACGAAGAGGAAATGAACTATTGTATCAACAATGTTATGGATGGATGAAAAATACCATATAAACCCCTAATGAGTATTGATGAAAAACAATGAATAGAATATCTTCATTCGAAATAAACAATCTTGTAACGACTTGATCTTGTAGAAAATTATTAATTATTGATGCTAAATTTTCATCGTATTTGATCTCAAAGTTTTAACTACTTCACATCCACGTAAATTAAATCGTAAATTTATATTAAGCACGTATATATTATCAACAAGTCATAAAAATATTATAGTGTATGTCTAGAAATCAGCTTAGATTTTGTTTTTGCAACATGGTTTTTCACCTTCACCAGAAGAGTACAAGACGGATTTGTTGAAGGCATTGTTGGATTGAGGAAGGTCCAATGCAGGGTTCTTATTGAAGAAGTTGAATGGAACCAAGTGAATGTTGTGGGTTTCAACTGGCATGACTGGGAAATCTTCAACTCTTGGAATATGAGTGAAACCTAAAGTGGCCCAAACAACAACATCTTGGTTTCTAACTGGATCAACACCATTAGCCCATTTACCAATACCAGTATCTTCATGAGATTGATTAGTGAATTCACCAGCAGCGAACAATTCATGATCTCTGTATTTAGTGACCCAAATTTGTTGAGTAGCAAATTTAGCTCTCTTGACATTGAAAGAGTTTTCATCAGCTAAAATCATTTGTCTTGCAGGCATGACAACTTTGTAACCGACTGGAGTCTTTGTTACTGGATTAATAACGTTTTCGTTAATAATTTTGTAGGTTCTATTGGTGAATGGAGATTGTTCAATATGACCAGCAGTTTCAACAAATTGTCTCTTAGAGACAAATCCAATACCGTAAGGGTTCAATTTAGAAACTGGTAATTTTTCGGTATCATCGTAGACAACCGAGTTCTTGTGACCATCAACGGCAGGGTCAATTCTAAAAGATAAGATGTGTTGGTGGTAAGCTGCCATAACATTTGGACCAACAATAGTACCCCAAGGAACCTTGACGTTTTCATCAATTGGCATGGTAGACAAAATACCAGTAGCTCTAGCTTCGATATCAATAGAACCGTCGTTGACGAATTTGACGTTAATAATGTACTCGTAGTTGGCAACAGTAGCAATGGTTTGAACAACAAATTCTCTCTTTCTTGCAACCACAGCATTTTGAGTTCTGTAGTTCATGTGCTTGTACAACAACCCGTTATCTTGTTCGTGTAAACAGATGGTGTTGTGCATAACAAATGGTTCACCATTGGCATGGATACCAACACCATCCATGTAGTGAATAGTACCTAAACAGTCACAACCAAGATGTAATTGGTTAGCGTTGGAACCGAAACCACAGTCACCCAAGTCGAAAGCTTGCTTTCTGTGGTATGGAGCTCTTGGATCACCATAAGGAACAGTCATTTCAGAAAGAGAAATTCTGTAGAAAGTTTCTCTACCTTTGAAGCTAGCATCGTAAATGGCAAAACCTTCTCTTTGGGTAGAAGCAACTCTGAATTCCCATCCTTGCCATTTGACCTTGGAACCTTCGATGGAGAATGATGGACCTTCTGGTTGACTGATCAAAAGTGGCTTGATTGGTCTTGGAACGGTTTCACCATTCAAATCTGGATGGTATTCAACACATTCAACTTGTTGCCATGGTTGAGTTGGAACAGTAGTTTCATCGTAACCACTTGGCAAGTAGTCCATTCTAACAAACTTGTTGGTGAAACATTCAAAAACTGGAGAAAACTTCAATGGTAACGAGTAGTGGTTGGATTCACTGTGACCATTACCGGCCAAAACGTACATGAAAAATTGCAAAAGTGGTCTTTTTTCATTTGGATCGTCAGTGGCATAAATCCATGGATCGTTTCTAACAGAGTAACCTGGTGGTAACTTCAATTTTTCAATTTCAGCCTTGACCATAGGATGTTCATTACATAATTCTTCCCAGTAGTTCATGTCATCTGGTAACAATGGTCCAACAACACCTTCTGGCAACTTGGTCTTGGTGATAACATGACCAACAGTGACATTAACCAATGCCTTGTTGAATTCTAAAGTGTTGGTCCAGTAGTAACAGTACAAGATTCTGGAGATTCTTGGAAGTGGTAACCCTTCTTTTTCGGCTCTGAGGTACTGTTTCATATCCTCTTTTGGAGGGTCGCATCTGTCAATTCCGACGAAATGGACATTGGCACTAGCTGGATAGCTGTCTTTGACTAACTTTGCTGCTAATCTGACCTCATAGTCCCTCACAGTGTCGAATGGATGTGGAGCAGTCATTGTGAAAAAAGCTAAAATTATCTGACTTGGAATAAACAAGTGAAGATGCTTGATGATGAACTTTTCCAACCATGAGATTTGACGTGTTATTTATACTTCATCTTGCTTACATTGTTACTGTCTAATTTTGTAAATCAACTATCTGATACCATCAACACTTTCGCAAAAAAATGCGCTTTCCTTCCTGTTGCGGTATGTCAGTCCACCAACACCCACCATTTGCCTAACAAATTTGGTGGTGGGGGTCTTCTTTCCTATCTGGGTATACAGATGCGCCATTTTCTTCATCGTTGATGTATGTCTTTCGACAATGCCTTGCAATCGAGTGCTTAGATTGGACAGCAAATTCCGCCAGCGCAAACCTCGAGTCCTTTCCGCTCATCAGTCGGACGCTTGTGTGTATCGATGATGGTTACAACGACTGGGGCGCAAACGGTAGCGCAAGCGTGCACTCGTGATATCGAGTATGGTGACGCTGGTTGCGATTTGACACTGCAAACAGATGTGGGCGAAGCGCTCGAACTTACAACAACCATTCGGTGCTTCCGCACGGAACGGAGTAGTTGGCCATGGTGACCGGAAGAGAACCAGTGAGTGGCCGATTTTGCGTTATGGTAGCGCTTCTGAGGTTGAGAAATGGGGAAACAAGAGGGAATGGTAGCGCGACAATATAGAAGGTGGTGGTAGAGAGTAGGGGGGGGGGTGCGAGGCGAACGGGCACAGTCGTTCTAGGTGGAAGAGCTGGCGTGGGCAGATGACAGGTACGTGCAGGAAAGTAATGCGCACAAGGCAGATGGTACTTGCGTTTCTGAGAGGGTTTTCGATTGGCGGTAGCGCCGCGATGATTTCGGGAGTCGGGCTTTTGGCACCTTGCTTCAGGTAGCGCCACGTATTTTTTGGCGATAAAAAGAAATGCTAGGAGGTGGATTGAAATGACGGTAGCGCCGACAGTTTTCTGTGAGATTTTCCAGAACTCAGAGAAATGCCGGACGGTTCCATTCGCGGTAGCGCCGACGGTGGTCCATCACTGAATTGCAGTACACGTCAGCATGGCAGCCAAGAGCGCACCTCACCTACAGCAAATACATCAACCTACGATCTACAGCGCCGTAAGGGGCAGTTAGGGGAGACCGAACCTCAGATGTTCCTTTTACCCTTAAAAGAAATTCCGTACGGGCATCAATGGCCAGCACCCTTGGTCGCGAGGAAAGAATCGGGCAGGTGTGGTGAGGCACAAAAGCCAGGTTAGAAACCACAACCAACAACGATACACAAACAACCACGACAAAAGAAATAAGAAACAAGAAGCAACCCCATCGTTGTAACCAAACAAAGACACACCACCAACTACTCAGAGCTAGGAGGTACCAGTTTCGTACGGACCCAAATACGTCTAGAAATGCGGCTGACGTATCGGGTGATTAAATGCGATGTCGAAGATCCGACGGGTAAATGGAATGTGCATCAGAAGCAAAACCACAGCACAACGACATCAAGATCACAAATACAACCTAAGAAGAGCTCGTAGACACTAGTATCGATGCCACAGGAAAAACTCCGTTTACAAGTGACCAGGAAGGTATGGCCAATTTATAGTTCCCCTCAGAGAAAATTGTTGGGACCGCACCGTTGTGGTAGTAGTTCTACTACCATTTGTGCGAATGATCAAACCACTACCGTTCCCGAGGTTTATCACCAACAAAAAAATACCCTCGCGAGTATATATAACGACCCACCACCACCGGTGAAACACCATCGATTGTTAATTCAACAATATAGTTTAGTATAATAGTAGTATAGTGCTACAGATTGCTTATGTCCCCCATGACGAAAAAGCTTCAGAGGAACGCAAAGTTGTGGTTGATGGCATTGGCTACCACCACCGCCGTCGCCATAGGGTACAAGGTGTACGAGTACATTCAATCCAATGACGATACCAGCAGCACCGAAGAAAATGGAGAGGGAAATGAGGAAAAAGTGCAAAAGTCGTCCAGGGCCACTACCACCGAGCATTCAGGATTGCCATTTTCGTTGGGCTTGACCTCCCGTGACAAAAAGTACACTGACAAGTCGATTGCGTTGACGTTGTCACATTCGATTTTGAGTTCCAAGTTGCCGTTGAACGACATGTTGTTGAACTCGCAAAACGTGACATTTATCCTCCCACCAAACTTGAACGAGGACGACTTGACATTCAACTTGTCCGATTACAACTTGCCATCGACGTTAATCAACAATTACAAGCTATTGAAGTGCAGCAACATCCAAGGGTACTTTACGATTTTGAAGAATTTGAAGCCCGACCTTTTGTTGCTCTGTTCCGACGACTTGGGTATTTCCAAGTCTATGATGCCTAAGGACTTGTCGAGATTCATCAAACAAATCATTACCTTGGACCAAAACAAGGAGGATATTTACACCAAAGTGGCGCCCATTTTCGTTCATTAGTAGATACAACGACATGTTCGTTCCATGACTATAGGCTGATTACAATTTGCCTAGTGAGGGCTGCTCCATAGATTGCGCAGGACTGCTCTACACCGTCGAAGGAACGGGGCCTGATGACCTGACACGGTTCCTAGTGAATTCCGATGTTGGCCTCTACCCCTACGTGCCACTGTTTTATTTCTGATTACATTGGTTTGAGTATCCCTACGTGGTGACTTGGCCTACCAGCATGAAGAATAAGAATATTTGTCGTTGTCAAGTCTGACTACTGTGATTTGACCTATCACATCTAGTTGTTGATCCTACTGGCACTGGTTTGAGACTCGCTAGTCGTTTCTCTACCTTGTCTCTGGGTATGCGTACGTCTACCCATTTGGCTGGCCCAAAGTTGCTATACAGTGAAACAATCATAATACACATGCATTCGAAACATAGATAACATTGTAGAAACTTTGACAACTGCATTACCGTAGCAACTTGGGTTGTAATCGTTTCCTGGTAAATTGCCCCACAATCTTGCGCTGGCAGGTTTCGGGTTTCGTTATCGTCGCTGGGTTTTCTGCGTAGTGCATCGTAAACGATCCTCTGGTCTTGTAGTCATAACTGACATTTCGATTTGAATGAGCCAAATCTCGTAGGTTCTACAACCCCGCTAGATTCCGAGTCTGCACTAGATTACTTGTCCACAACTACACTAGATCAACTTCAAATGCGGAGTACATAATAGCACCTTATTTACATTAAACTCTAAATATCTTTCTGGCCCAAATCAGGCAATCGAGCAATTACCAACCAACTTTGGCCAATCTCTTACCTTCGTCAATGGAGTCAATGGCGACACCCGACATCAAGTCACCCAAGTCAGTGGAGAATTCCAAAACTTTGACTGGGTCGTTGTAGTGGGTAGTAGCACTAACAACGGCCTTGGCCAATTTGGCTGGGTTGGACGACTTGAAGATACCCGAACCGACGAAAACACCGTCACATCCCAATTGCATCAACAAAGCAGCATCGGCTGGAGTAGCAACCCCCCCAGCAGCAAAGTTGACCACGGGCAATTTCCCTTCTTGCAACACCTGTTTCAATAATTCCACTGGCACTCTCAATTCGTCAGCGTATTGTTGCAATTGTTCTTCAGTCTTTAAGTTTTGTTTGGCATCAGCAATTTGCTGCTTGATAACGGTGATGTGCTTGACGGCCTCGGAAACATCCCCGGTACCGGCCTCACCCTTGGTTCTGATCATGGCAGCACCTTCGTTGATTCTTCTCAACGCTTCACCCAAGTCCTTGGCCCCACACACAAATGGAACGTTGAAGTCGGACTTCTTGATGTGGAACTGCTTGTCAGCAGGAGTCAACACTTCCGATTCGTCAATGTAGTCGATTTGCAAAGCTTCCAAAACTTGGGCCTCAACTGTGTGTCCAATTCTCACCTTGGCCATCACAGGAATCGACACCGCCTCCATGATCGACTTGATCATCTTAGGGTCCGACATTCTACAAACGTTACCAGACTTTCTCATGTCAGCAGGGATCTTTTCCAATGCCATCACAGCACAGGCCCCAGCCTTTTCGGCAATCACAGCTTGTTCAGCGTTGACAACGTCCATGATAACCCCACCTTTTAACATCTGGGCTAACCCAGTCTTAACCTTGAATTCAGACATGATATCCCTAGATAATTCCCAAAATAAACTTTTCTATAATTGTATAACGAAAAATGAAAATTGGTGTTGTTAACGATACAAACTGCGAAGTTTTTATATGGGGAATCACCATCCGAATCGAGCATAAGAATTGACTTTGTTACAGTTTACCCGCTAACAATGCCGGCAACAATGGGGTATATTGCCATTTACGGCACGTAATAAAATCTCCGTCATGTATAATAAAGATGGTTCCGAGTCATATATGATTCATGGGGAATATGTCAGTTGTGACGTGAAAACCTTGCGGTTCAAATATCGGTGGGGGTCGCTACATATTTACTCTACGATTGTATCGCTACTGCCAACTAGGTTGCTGGATCCAGAGTACCACAGCTCGTCTACCATTTTTGTTCATGACTAAACAGATCGTTGTTGGGGTGCTTGCTCTTCAAGGCGCATTCATCGAGCACATAAATTTTTTCACCAAGGCCACGGAGGCCCACAACTACGTGTATGATTTCAAGTTCATCGAGGTAAAGACCAAGGAACAGCTCTTGCAATGCCACGGGCTTGTTATCCCTGGGGGAGAAAGTACGTCCATTTCCCTCATTGCCGAGGCCACCGGGCTCTTGGACCCATTATATAAATTGATCCAGTCTGATGTTCCAGTGTGGGGCACCTGTGCTGGGCTCATCTTTTTAGCCAAACAGATTAGAAACGGCAAAGTGGGCCAGAAGCTCTTGGGAGGGTTGGACATCGAGGTTACCAGAAACGCATTTGGCCGCCAGTTGGATTCGTTCGAAACCGATTTGGACTATTCGTCGTTTATTTCCGGAGTCACCAAGTTTAATACTGTGTTTATCAGGGCCCCCGTTGTAACGGCCGTGCTCAGTAAATCTTCGCCTACAGGCGACCCCGACGTTATTTACTCAGAGAATAACTACAGGAACCCCGCTCCAATCCAGGTGTTGTCCAGTGTCAAAAGATCGGACAAAGAATTGATTGTTGCTGTCAGACAGGGTAACAAGTTGGGAACGTCGTTCCACCCAGAGTTGTCAAACGACGACTACAGATTCCATAAATGGTTCTTGGACGAGTTTGTCGTCAAGCACTTTGAGACTTTATAGATGTATATCAATGCCATGGTCAGAGTAATCGTTGTCTGTACTACGGGGTGTTGCATCGTGTGCGGCTCCTGACTGTCCAGAATTTTATGAGAAGTACGTGCCTGCAACTGGCAAGCATTCCCAAGTAATCGTATGCAACAATCTACACCGGCACAAGAACGATTAATTTTGATCATTACTGTGGTTTCGGCGTCTGCCCACGATCACAGTGCCACTAAAACCAAGCTGGGTTTCATCTTGGCAAAATAACCAAAATTAGACTCGTATCTGTGGGCTTGCACATCGAGCCCTTTGAAAACGCAGGTTTAATCGCTTGGTTTAGACGTTTCAGCTCACTTTAATTCACTCTCGTCATGAAACGTCTTGTCGTACTTTTCTGGTTGCAATTTTAGTTTTTCTGGTTGCGGTTTTCTGTCCTGGCGGTAGTATACTACCACGTGTCGTAGTAAGGCTACCTCCGCAATTCGACGTAGACACAACTTCCGCACCGCGACGTAGCCCCAGAGTTTCGCACGATAACTACACAAGTTTTACAAATCCATCTTTTCATCTCCTATATTTCACAAACCACTCCCCCACGCAATTGATCTCTCATCCCACGTACAAGTTCATGAATCCACTCCCAGTTCAAAATGCAACATGGAAGAATCTTCAATACAAAATCTTCTTCTAAACTACGAACCCTTCACGAAGAAGATTCGTCTTCACCACCAGAAGACTTTGCAGCATTATTCTCCAAGAACATAAGACCACAAGCCAATGATGAGTTCTTGCGACAGCCATTGTTGGAGTCAACAACACTGTCATCCAAGCATTTCATGAATCAGAACGCAAGTACTACCATCACTATTGGAAAACGTACCGACCCAAAACATGATACTAGCCACAAATTCACCCCAACTTCACCTCATTCGACTCTCAATAAACCTGTACGACGAAGCTCTTTGTCAAAAGTTTCACCATCAAACAACACAATTGACCTAGGTGAACCTATTCAGTTACAAGTTTGGTTCCACGAGTTGAGATCATCCAGCGAAGACGTTATTATTACTAGCAACGCTACACCCAGTGGAGTCAAAGTAGACCAGACATACGAATTGACCACTCCCGATTCAAATAAGAAACTCTATTTCGTTGTAAGCTCGACAAATTTACACGATGATGTTGTTCAAGAGGAAAGTGCCAACAAGACATCGGCATCAAAGTTTCAAATTTCTCTTTTGTCGAACCCATTGAAGAACTTACTAGACTTGGCTCCAAGGTCGTCAGTTAAGATCAAAAGAGTGTTCGATTTGGCATCAATTGAGGCCGATTCGATCGAAGTTTTCATCAAGGATGTCAATTTTTCACGAGATTCAATGTGGAACTTCAGCTCTACATTGGTAGGATCAACTGTGTATGTTGAGAAACGTTTGTCGTTCAATGATCTTCGGACAGGAATAGTCAATTGTATTTATAAGAACGGGAAGAAGGTGTTTTCAGGGTACATTTCGAGCAGCACCAAAGTGGTGTACAGATCGGAATCAGCAAAGCTTACGGTTCTTGTTCAACTTTCACAAGAAATGTGGCACTTTGAGGAAAACGGAGAGATCATGTTCCACAAGTTGGTCAATAGTTTATTTCCCAAAATTTTTAAAAGATGGAGAGACAATGATGCCCATCACTCAATAACAATTGTTTTATTTACATCAGTTGACTTGACACAGATTCCCTGGAACACATTAGGTGCGGGAGAAAGACCAAACAACCGTCAAGATTACTTCAGAACTGTGGTGGACCAAGTTAATATTGTACATTGGGACAAGATTATGGCAAACCTTCGATTAGAGTTTGCAAATTTCAAAAGAGATATCATGTTGAATTTGATTGAAGGGTCAGATTTTGTGATTAAAGGCGAGCTTTTGCCTACTGTGAAGGGTAATATTCTCGAAGCAATAAATTTGGGTTTAACTAGTGCTGTGAATAGGTTCAGAAACACGGATTTGAAGCATACATTGAACCATTTTATGGTAATTACTCCTGGAACTGGGTTATTCGATGTGGAATATGATTTGTTCCTCAAAACTTCTACAAAAATATCACAAATGGATTGCGGATTAGATATCATTTGTCTTAGTCAACCACCACTACATATTGTTCCTTTGTTCAGATATAAAGTGAATGGTAAATTGAAACATTGTGTTCCAAACTGGTGTGATATATCATACTACAAGGACCCAAATATAATTGTCAATCAATGGATTCCCCGGTGCAAAATATATGAGTTACAGATGATGGGATTGATGGAAACAGACCTCAATCAAGTCACTATCGAAAGATTCCAAGTTAGGAAAAACATACCGAATTTGATTGATGCAATGGATGACTATGATAATGAGGTGTTCCAGCCAATTTGTTTCCCAGATCAAAATGCGGACGTGGAATTTGGACCAAACAAGCAGCCCAAGGAGACCAAAGAAATAACGACATCTCTTTCTTTGATATTTAATAGCAGAACTCAATTGGCACCCGCAGTTCCCAAATTTGCTATAACTGCATCTACATCATCAGCCACTGGAACGGTTGCTCACAGCAATGACATATCAGCACTTTCAACATTGTACACTTTGAACAAAAACACAGATGAAAGGACCAAGTCAGTAAGAAAAGCGGCGTCAAACTCTACTATGAGGTCAGTTCAAAAATCTTCACTACCAAATGCGGCAAGGAATCCAACAGAAAAACACAACTTTTTACCAAGAAATGATTCAATCTCGCTGACGAAAACTAACGAGTCTACCAGAAGACCACCAGCAAAGAAGAAGAGAAGCACTTATAACGAACTAGACAACATAGCTAGACATAACAAAAGTGATGGTAAAATGATTGACGAGAAACCACTCAATAATTTGTGGATTGAAGTGGATAATCCATCAGCTGAGATACACAAGAACTTGTTGAGTTATCTCAAATTGAGTCGGTGGAACAATGTGTTCCATAAAAACACCAAAAGAAGATTGATTAAATGGAAGTCCTTCCAAGCTCCCGCAGCGTTGCCTACTTCGACATCTGTATTCCCGTCAAGCCGTCAATTGGAAGCAAACTACACATTTCAAATTTATAATGTCATTTTGAATAGTGAAAACTATCTTGAAATCGACACCACCCATGATTTGATGAGAGAGCTTATACAATTGAGACTATTGCTTGGTTTTCAGATTTGTTACGGAGACCTGGTTGAATTGTTTGAGTCTGAGAAAGCAACTTCAGGGAACGTTGATGAATTAATCAAATACTTTCCTCTCAATTCTTTGGGTTCAAGAATCTACATGTGTTTGGATGATGAAATTCACAAAATATTTTGCGATTATAATGGAAACATAATTGTTCAACTTTACAGAAAAATTCCAGAAAAAGATGAAGCGAACAAAGTATTATTGGGGAAAAACAAGAGTGAACCTTACAGACCATTGATTAGGACAAGATATGCCGACAATTATTCCCCTGCAAAAGTGGACTTCATTGATATGAACCCCCATAAATACAACTGGAATCAATTCGATCAATTCATTGCTGGATACGATGATGCTATGCCAAACGATATCAAACAATTCCATAGGATGAAGTTTGTGGTTATGCCTTCAGAAATTCCCCAAAACGCATATTTTGTCACGAACGAGAAGTTGAGTGACGAAGAAATAAGAGTCGAAGGATTGCGGAAATTAATTTCAGTTATTGAAAAGGGTGTTTACAGCAAAAATAAGTCTCTGAGGAACAAGAAAAAGGAAGAAGTATTACCTGAAATCTCATTCTATACTGGAAATTTGTACGACTACTTGAATTCAGAATCGGAAAATTACCACATAACGGGAAACCGATCCTCACTTATCATTCCAGAAACTATGCGTTTCAACAAAAGTATTAAGTTGGAAGAATTAGCAGCAGAGCTTCAAGGACCTTCAGGTATCCATATTGTCGATCGAGTATGGCATTTCAGACGACACTTACATTGTTTCGTAGGAAGTGATCTTGTGGCCTGGTTATTAGAGTGTTTTGAGGATATCGAAAATAGAGAAGAGGCTACTATCTTTGGTCAAAGTCTTGTAAGTAGAGGGCTTTTTGTCCATGTGGAGCTGAGGCACGGATTTTTGGATGGGCATTATTTCTACAAGTTTACCGACGACTACATTGATAAAACTTATTCGGAGCAAAAGCCTGGTTGGTTTTCGAGAAAGAAAACAGTAGACTCAAATAGTGGAACACCAACGTACAGTAAAAACAATTCCGACACTGAGTCCATGAAATCACCAAATATGACTGATTCAGGTCTTGATTTGAGAAAGATCACCTCAAACATAGTGCTTAATGAGTCGTCAGAAATTTCTTCTCAAGCTGATTCAACAGGTAGAGGGAGAAGCAAGAAGTTTATTTTAAGTAGAGGTGTAAAATACGACGTTGATCCACAACGAAAATCCATCAGACCAGAGTTGGTGACGGTTCACTATGATAAAGTTCACAACCCTGAACATTGCTACCACATCAGATTGCAGTGGCTAAATACTACGACGAAATTTATTGATGAAACTATCATAAGCTGGTCCAGATTATGTGGAAGATATGGGTTGAAGTTGATTGAAACACCTTGGAAAGAATTATGCACGTTACCAGAATTAAGTCCATTCCATTCATTCGTCGAAGTCCAATTGGTAGTCAATCCATGGACAGATAAAGATGTATGCTTGGACAAAGTGATTAACGAAAATCCATTCTATTACCACTTTTACTTGCTAAAGAAATCAGGGTTCTTTTTGGATAACAGATCGTCAGCATTGTTACTGAAAGATAATTTGGAAATTGCATACAGTTGGGGTAAACCAACTTTCAAGTATACCCAATTTATTCACAAAACCGGTACATACATCGTTGAGTTACGAGACAATGGTGAATTCTTTTTAGCACCAAATAACATTCATTTAATCAGAGTCAGTGCATCACTCTCCGGTAATATAGACCATGACAATTTAAAGTCCGATACACTTGATTCTCAAAGAGTGATGTTGGATTTCCGGTCTGTATGCCAAAACAAAGAGTACCTACGTGAGTTGTTTACGGAAGCAAATGCCAATTGGGACGTGGGCATAGTTAATACTGATTAGTATAGTTTATGTATGAACATATTTTACTACTGGTTAGTATAGTGTTATGTATTTAAAAGAGTATATATGTCTAATTGGCAATTCTTTCTGCAATCTTGATAGCATCAGCTAAAACACCGTGTGCAGTGACCTCAGCACCAGCCCCAGCACCTTGAACAATCAATGGGTTTGGGTATCTATCAGTCTTGATAGAAACAACGTTATCACTACCCTTCAACGAAGCAAATGGGTGGTCGAAACCATATTTACCAATTTCAACAGAGACTTTGTTGGCCTTGAAATCAACTTTACCAACAAAACGCAAAACCTTGTTTTCGTCCAAGGCTTGTTGTTTGACCTTTTGAATTTCGTCATCGTAGTTTGGTAATTTTTCCATGAATTCGTCAGCAGATTGAACCGATTCCAAGTCCTTTGGAATCAACGATTCAACAGGGAATGAAGTTGGAGATTCAACATTAAATCCAGAAATTCTTGCTAAAATAGTAACCTTTCTGGCAACATCCAAACCGTTCAAATCATCTCTTGGATCTGGTTCAGTGTAACCCAATTGTTTGGCAACTTTAACAACGTCAGAGAATTTGACATTGGACTTGGAGTCTGGAGTTGAGAATTCGTTGAAGATATACGATAAAGTTCCGGAAAAGATCCCTTCGATTTTTTCAACCTTGTCGCCAGTTTGAACCAAGTCTCTTAATGGACCAATAATTGGTAAACCAGCACCAACAGTGGCTTCGTGGTAGACTAAACCAGCACCAGGCTTTGCAGCATTATCAAAAATAGAATTCCAAATTGACAATTCGGAAGAGAACGCCTTCTTGTTAGGAGTGGCAATTGAAATGCCTTGTTCGATGAAAGTTGGATAATAGTTGGCAATAGTTTCATTGGAAGTGTTGTCAATCAAAATTGTTGGTTTACCAGCTGACGTCAAGAACTTGGTCAATTCAGGTAAGGAGAGAATTGGTTTAGCTTCAGCAGTCTTGTAGTCGGATAAATCGACTGGCTTGTAATCATTTGTAAAGATAGCTTCCTTAGATGATCTGGCAAGATAGACAACGTTGAAATTGATGGCCGATTTCAAGTTTTTCAATTGAGAAATAAAAGCAGACCCAACAACACCGGAGCCAATAATAGCTACATTAACTGATTTAACCATTGTGCCAAACCTTTGTTCAATACTAGTAATCGTTCGATTGTTCTTACACTGAAAAATTTGGCCCAATTTGGACAGGGCTGACTCATGCCGGAATCGGTGAATTCCGAGCGACACCGGAACTGGTTTGGGTGCAAAAAGAAAGTAGACGAATTGAGGCCCAGTTGGCTACAAATCCCAGAAGGTTGTAGCATTGTAGCCTAACAGATATTAATTGGAAACATTGTTTCAATTTCAATAAATTATCAATATTTTTAAATGCATTGATATTCGTACCTAAAGCACGTAGATAATCAAAGCTAACCCAACTAACATGGGACTAAACCCAGTAGATGGAGACGAGTTTGGGTGTGGGTCGGTATCAGTACCGTTTTTGATATATGTAAAGTTGTTCAATGGTTGAGGCATCAAATCTAGATTAATCAACCGTTTGAAGTCCCATTCAATTGAGGTTTCGGTTTTCCAACACCAAAAAACCCAACCATTTGTTAAGCCATACTGGTCCAATTGCATCTCAATAAACTTACGATAATTCTTCTTCTGGTGGGAACTCCATTTCTTGTAGTTGTTAATATTCGCACAACTACCCACTCTCTTATTGTCGTATGGGGCTTCACCCGCGTATCTGGCACCAAGTCCAACTCCATTCAACCATGGTGTACAATCAGTCAATGCTGCAGACCATTCCCCAACTACAGCAGGGTGCGATTCAAGTTCGTCAACTATGCCCTCACTGTACAGTTTGATATTATGGAGATGTTGAGTGATGTTCATTGCCACGAGATCACCTCCGAAAACTTCGTAATGGTGGTGGTCTATCATTATGTTGTAATAATCCGAGGCAGTGGAGTTTGTAGTGTTGGACCGCGAGCGCATATGCTTTGTTGAATTGTAAGATAAGAAGTCGTTCCAGTAACCATTGGGCATGAAGGCATCGTGAAACACGACCGACGAGTTCAATTGCATTACGTTCCTTGCATCTAGATATGTTTGATTGTAGAAACTTTGCACATCCAGCATATTTAACTTCGGCGAATAAGGCTCATTTAAAACTTCAAATCCTATAATTGTATCTGAATACTCTTGTGCCATTTTCCCTGTTCCATAAGTCTTGTATATCTGCTGCAAAACCTTGTAGGTGTGTTGAACGTTTGTGGTTGCGTTGAACCAGCCTGGAAACCCAATATCTCTATACCCCGAGTTATCAAACCCATTTTGGGACCCAGGTGCGCCATGCAAATCTATCCAGACTTTCAAATCATGAGCTTTACTCCATTCCAATGCCTTATTCAAATACTTCTGTGCGCCCTTGACATATGGATCTTTCGGTAAAGGTTCGAACGACCAGTACCCTACGGGGATCCTCACCATATTCAATCCCAGCGCAGCGATTTCTGCGAAATCAGACTCATTGTAAAACGATTCCCAATGTTCAGTCAATTGCCGCAAACATTCCTCTTTACCCAATTTTTCACAAAAATGGTATTCATCAACAGGAATATCAGACTCACTTGTACCATCAGTACTATTAAATTGAAGAAATAACGACGGCGTAATATACGGCTCTAGCACCAACCACCCTCCAATGGCCACACCTTTGTACTTGAAATCGTTTATATCGTAATTGGGGGTAATTGTACCAACATGAGGCGTAGTAGCATACAGATCAGTAACATTTATCGCCAAAACCACTA
>ERZ778017.456-NODE-456-length-56876-cov-104.452579_pt1 | contig 56876 bp, 50 predicted proteins | sample MGYA00375747_ERZ778017 | MGnify/ENA primary metagenome ERZ778017 (study PRJEB29350, sample SAMN05509838) | bioreactor metagenome | biome: bioreactor; material: wastewater | place: South Africa: University of Cape Town | collected 2014-03-17 ...
GGGTGCGCAGGTCGCTGACGGTCTGCGTGCCGTCCTGGTCGAGCACGGCATCCGGGGCGATCTTCGCGATCGCGACGCGGGCATCGCGCAACACCCGCGGCAGGTCCGTCGGCGCGGCGCGCAGCAGGTAGCTGCCGGAGAGATAGACGCTCGACTGCGCCGGCACGAACACCGACCAGTCGCGGCTGTCGCCGGGCCAGCCGCCCGGGTCGGGTCGCACCAGGTGGTCGATCACGCCGACCACGCGAAAGTGCGACTTGTCCAGCCAGAACTCCTTGCCCAGCGGATCGACGCCCGGCCACAGGTGCTCGGCGAGTGCCCGCGTCACCTGTACCGAGGCGTCGTCCGGCATCAAGGCGGTGAACGGACGGAAATCGTCGGGCTGCGGATTGCGCCCGGCAACCAGCCGCGTGCCCAATGCCGAAAGGCTGCCCGGGCCACCGACGTAGAACTCGACCACGCCGCCGAAGTGCTTGCCGGCCATGTCCGTGGTGACGCCCGCGGTGCCGCGGCGCGCGCCGAACGGGATGGAGTTGAGCAGGCTCACCGACTGCACGCCCGCAATGCTGCCCAGCCCGGCCAGCACCCGGGCGTTGAGGTCGACCGCGTGCGCGTTCTCGTAGCCGGCCAGTTGCACCGTCGCCAGCGAGGCCTCGTCGACGCCGCTGTCGACCTGGATCGCGTCGATCCGGCCAGCGATCAGGAAACAGGCGTTGCACAGCACCGCGCAGGCCAGCGCGATCTCCAGCGCGATCAGCACGGTGGCCATGCGATGGCGGCGCAGCGCAGCGAGGATGAGTCGAATCTGCATGTCTGGTTACCTGATGCTTGGTGAAAACAGCGCCTTTCCGAAAAGTCCGGCCAGGGATGGCCGGGCCCTTGCGCAGGGACAACGCATTACAAAGTCTTCAATTGAAGACCCGGCGCCACCCGGCTGGCGCGGAATGCCGGCAGCACCCCGGCCAGCAGACTGGCAGCGATCGCGGTGACGAAGGTGGCGACGAACATCGACACGTCCAGGTGCACCAGATCGGCGTACGCGACCGGTTGCCGGCGGACCAGCCACAGACCGAGCAGGGTCAGGCCCAGGCCGCCGATGCCGCCGATCAGGCCGACCAGCCCCGCCTCCACCAGGCATTGCGCGAACACCGCGCCGCGGCTGGCGCCGAGCGCGCGGCGCACGCCGATCTCGCCGCTGCGGCGCAGGAACTTCGCCAGCAGCAGGCCGACCATGTTGAACAGGCAGATGGCGAGAAACGCGAATGCCAGCCAGGTCTGCAGCCGCACGTCGCCGGGCACCACGCCGTTGTAGTCCAGCCATTGCATCAGACTGCGCAGGCGCGTGTTCTGCGGCCGCACGATGCGTCCCAGCGCAGCCTGCTGCGCGGCGTAGCCATCCAGGAACTGCCTGTATGCGGCGACCTTGCCGGCGTCGCCGAGCTGCACCCACAGGCGCACCCATGCGCACGGCGAGTTCTGCAGATGGCCCGGCCGTTCGGGCATGTGCCAGCAGGTGAACTGCTGGAAATTGCCGTCGTTGAGTTCGAGGCCGGTGAAGAACGGCGTGAACACATCCTGCGTCTTGCCGTAGAAGTCCGCGGTGTCGCCATTGGCGAAGCGCCCGCCGGCCACGGTGTAGAACACCGGCGACGGACGCCACGGGCGCAGCACGCCGACGATGCGCACGTCCGTGTCGCGCAGGCGCAACACCTGGCCGACACTGTCGCGGCCGCCGAACAGCTTGCGGTTGAGATCGTCGGAGATCACCGCCACCCGCGCATGCCGCGCATCGTCGTCCGCGCCCCAGCCGCTGCCGTAGCGGAACGGCACGTCGAACATGGGGAAGAAATCGCTGGTGGTGGAAAGCATGCTCGGCATCAAGGCCGGCAGATTGACCCCGGGCGCGCTCAGTCGCACCGGGCTGTCCACCACCAGCGCCTGGCGGTCGGCGCGCCGCGCGCCCCACAGGTCCACTGCCGACTGGTAATCCATCACGTCCAGCGGCTGCTTGAAATCGCCGGGCGTCGGGTTGCCGTCCACCTGCGGATAGAACAGCGTGCCGCTGCGCGTGGGCACCGGGTCGCCGGAGAGCAGATGCATCACCGTCAACGTGGTCATGCTGGCGCCAATGCCCACCGCGATGGCGATGACCATCAGCGCGGTGAGCACCTTGTTGCGCTTGAGGCTGCGCAGGGCCAGATCCAGGTAATAGCCGAACATCATTGACCTCCGTCGAGAACGGTTCGGGATACACCCGCAGTACGTAGGGCGGGCACCGCCCGCCGCTCTGCCTCGGCGCTATCCGATACGGCTTTGGCGGGCAATGCCCGCCCTACGTGCGAACGATCCGCGGATCCGTCCATTACACGCTCCGAGTCGCCACCACCGGCGGCACCGCCGCGGCGCGCAGCGCCGGACCGAGCACGGCGAGCTGGCCGATCAGCCACAGCGCGATCGCGCCCACCGGGAAATAGATCGCCGGCAATCGCGGCAGCTCGTAGTGCAGCATCAGGAACAGGTTGATGGCGTAGGCCAGCACCATGCCGAGCACGATGCCGATCGTGGCCAGCAGCAGGTTCTCGGTCTGGAAATAGTTGAGGATGTTGCGGCGCGTGGCGCCCAGCGCGCGGCGCACGCCGATGGTGCGCCGGCGTTGCGCCACCCAGAAACTGGCCAGGCCGACGATGCCCAGCGCGGTGACGATCAGCAGCGCGGCGATTGCGCCCACCAGGATGCCGGCCATCGAGCGGTCGTTCTCGAAGAACTTGTCGCGCACTTCGTCGTAGGTGCGCTGCTCGGTCACCACCCGCCGCGGGTCGGCTTTCTTCAGCGCCGCCACGGCGGCCTTCAGCACCGCCCGGCGATCCTCGGGGCGGGTGCGAATCAGGTAGCTCTGGTCCTTGCCCGCGCCCATGAACATCGGCAGGATCATCGAGTAGTGCGCGGTCGCGTCGTCGTAGGCATTGGCGCGCGCCAGGTCGGCGACCACGCCGACCACGCGCACGCCGACCGGGCCGACGTAGATCGTCTTGCCGAGCGCGTCGGCGCCCGGCCACAGCCGTTGCGCCATGGCCTGCGTGATGACCGTGACCGGTGCGATGACCTTGGTGTCGCCGGTGGCCAGCGCCTTGAGCACCACGTCGGCGTCGAGCACCTCGTCCGGCCGCAGGTGGCGCCCCGCCAGCAGGCGCAGACCCATCGTCTGCGCCAGGTTCCCGCCGAAATAGGTACCGACGCTGGCCAGCGTCGGCTCGCGCTGCTCCGGGTCGAGCTTGATGCTCGAGTTCGACGAGGAGCCGCCCAGCGGCAACTGGTTGACCAGCGCCACGTCCAGCACGCCGGGCACTTGCCGGATCACGGCAAGATCCTCCCTTGCCCGCGCGTAGATGTCCGGCGATGGCGTCACCTCGGCCAGCTGGATCTGCACCAGCGCATGCTCGTCGACGCCGGTGGGCATGTTCATGTGCTGCAGGCGGTGGTTGATCATGAACACCGCGTTGCACACGATCGCGCAGGTCAGCGCGATCTCCAGGATCAGCAGCCAGGCGGTGGTCTTGTGCCGCCGCAGCGTGGAGAGGATCGGTCGCAGTTCCATGTCGGTAACCCTCAGTTGCTCTTGAGCTGCAGGGCCGGCGGCACCTGGCAGGCGCGCCACGCCGGCAGCATGCCGGCCAGCAGGGTCGAACCCAGCGCCAGCGCGAAGGTGGTCAGCAGCATCGTGCCGTCCAGGTGCGCCAACGCGGCATAGCTGGAGGGACGCTGGCGCACCACCCACAGGCCCAGTCCCGCCAGCAGCAGGCCGCCCACGCCGCCCACCACGCCGATCACGCCGGACTCGACCAGCAGTTGTCCGAACAGCGAGCGTTTGGAGGCGCCCAGCGCGCGCCGCACGCCGAGGTCGCCGGCGCGCCGCATGAACTTGGCCAGCATCAGCCCGACCGTGTTGACCAGGCACACCAGCAGGAAGCCGAACGCCAGACCGGTCTGCAGGCGCACGTCGTCGGGCACCACCCGTTCATGGGCCAGCCACTGCATCACGTTGCGCAGGCGCACGTTCGGCGCCTTCGCGAAACGCCCCAGCGCCTTCTGCTCCTGCGAGTAGTGCACCAGAAACTCCTTGTAGTCGGCCGCCTTGGCCGGGCTGTCCAACTGCACCCAGAACTGCAGCCACACGCAGCTGTCGGACGGGTAGATGCGCCCCACGCCACCGGCACCCCTGCCCCAGCAGTCGTTGGACCCGTTGTGTTCCATCTTCAGATCCAGCGCGGTCTGCAGCGGCACGAACACCTGTTCGGTGCGGCCGTAGGAGCCGGTGTTGAGATCGTAGAAATGCGGGTTGGGCGCCCAGTCGTCGAGCACGCCGATGATGCGGAAGCTGGCGTCGGCGAGGCGCAGGTTGCGGCCCACGCTGTCGGCGCCGCCGAACAGGCGCTCGTTGAGCTCGCCGTTGATCACCACCTCGCGCGCCTTGGCCTCGTCGTCGGCGGCGTTCCAGCCGCGGCCATAGCGAAACCGCGTGCCGAACATCGGGAAGAAGTCGGCAGTGGTGTAACGCGACTCCACGTAGAACGGGTCCACGGCCGAGGAGTCGGGCTGGATCGGCACGGAGCCGCCGGTCATCAGCGCCTGGCGATCGGCGCGCCCGGCGTGCAGCAGGTTCAGGCCATCGATCAGGGTGACCTGCTCCGGCGGCTCGACCCCGGGCAGCTGGCCACTGTTGTCGCGCGGGTCGATCTGCGGGTAGTACAGCGTGCCGCTGCGCCCCGGCAGCGGGTCGCCCGACAGCACGTGCAGCACCGTGAGCGTGGTCATCGACGCACCGATGCCCAGCGCGATCGCCAGCACCATCAGCGCGGTGAGCGCCTTGTTGCGCTTGAGGCTGCGCAGGGCAAGGTCGAGGTAATAGGTGAACACCTTCGGTGTCTCCTTCGGAGGAGGGAATAGGGAATGGGGAATCGGGAATCGGAAGGGCCAGAGCGCGCGCAATCGCGGCTTTTGTCGATTCCCTATTCCCTTCTCCCTATTCCCGGCTCAACTCACGCCGCCCGCGTCGCCGACACCGGCGGCACGTTGGACGCGCGGCGCGCGGGCACGAAGACGGCTGCCTGGCCGATCACCAGCATCGCCAGCACGCCCACCAGCACGTACGGCACCGGCAGCCGGGTCATCTCGTAGCGCGTCATCAGCCACAGGTTCAGGCCGATCGCCAGCGCGATGCCGAGCACCACGCCGATGCCGGCGATCAGCAGGTTCTCGACCTGGAAGTAGTGCAGGATGTCGATCTTGCGTGCGCCCAGGGCGCGGCGCACGCCGATCTGCCGGTGGCGCTGGCCGACCCAGAAGCTGGTCAGCCCCACGATGCCGGCGGCGGTGACCGCGACCAGGATCAGGCAGATCACGCCCATCAGGATCGCCATGCCCACGTCGGCGCGATACGCCTTGGCGCGGATCTCGCTGTATGGCCTGACGCTGTCGTCATCGAGCACGCGCAGCGGGTTGACCTTGTACAGCAGCGGGGTCACCGCACGCATCACGCTGTCGAGCTGGCCGGGCCGGGTGCGCACGGCGTAGCGGGCGAAGTTGGCGTCGAGCCGAGTCGGGATCAGCGTCGAGTACCACGCGAAGTCGTTGCCCCAGCTGCCGGTGGCGGGCGTCTGCATGCGTTCGACCACACCGATGATGGTGGTCGGCGCATTGCTGCCGTCGCTGTAGATCACCTTGCCCACCGCGCCGCCGTCGGGGAACAGCTTGTCGGCGAGCGCCTTGGTGATCATCGCGATCGGCCGCGGCGGCTGGTCGCGGAAGCCCTGGTGCTGCACGTCGCCGGCGGTGAAGGCGCGGCCGGCCACCAGTTTCAGGCCCATCGTGTCCAGCACCTGGTCGTCGGTGAAGTAGTACGCCGTGCGGGTGTTGTCCTTGCCGCCGAGCTGGGCGCCCGGCTTGTGCGACACCGAGCCGGTCCAGGAGGAGTTGAGCAACGGCAGCGAATTGGTCGGCGTCACCGACACCACGCCGGGCAGGTTGCGCAAGGCGGCGAGGTCCTCGCGCTGCATCGCGTCGAGCTTCTCCACCCCCTCGGCGGTGTCGGCATTCGGCGCGCCCACCCATTGCTGGGTGACCAGGAACAGGTTGCTCTCGTCCAGCCCGGTGGGCCGGTTCACCCGCTCGATGCGCTGGCCGATGATGAAGATCGCATTGCACACGATCGCCAGGGTCAGCGCGATCTGCAGCGAGATGAGCACGGTGCCGGCCTTGTGCTTGCGCAGGGCGGCGAGGATGGGATGCAGTTTCATGATGTAGTTCCTTGTCGCACCGTCAAATGGAACGGGTTTCCTTGAGGAGTGCGGCCATGGATGGCCGCTTTCTCGCGCAGGGAGAGCGCATCAGTTGCTCTTCAGTTGCCAGGCGGGCTGCACCCGCGAAGCCCGATAGGTGGGATACAGGCCGGCCAGCATCGTGGCGACCACCGCCACCAGCAGGGTCAGCACCAGCAGCGACACGTCGATCCGCGCCAGCGAGGCGATGTCGCGCGGCAACACCCAGCCCACGCTGGCCACGCCGGCGCCGGTCAGCAGCAAGCCGAGCACGCCGCCGGCCGCACCGACGATGCCCGCCTCGACCAGGAACTGCGTGTAGATCGCCGCGCGCGGCGCGCCCAGCGCGCGGCGCACGCCGATCTCGCTGCTGCGGCGCAGGAATTTCGCCAGCAACAGGCCCACCGTGTTGACCAGGCACACCAGCAGCAGGCCCAGCGCCACCAGCAACGACACCTTGGTGTCGCTGGGCACCACGTGCTGGTTTTCCAGCCACGCCGGCACGTCGCGCAGGCGATTGTTGGGCGCCCAGCGGAAGCGTCCGGCGGCCTGCTGGTCCTTGGCGTAACCGTCGAGATAGGCGCGATACGCCGTCACCGCCGCGGCATCGTCCAGCTCGGCCATGAACGCGATCCACGCGCAGGGCGAGTGCTGCAGGCCGACGAAGCCCGGCTCGTCGGGCACCGCGTTGCAGTTGGTATTGCCATCGTTGGGGATGCTGGCCTGGATCGCGGTCTGGAACGGCAGGAACACGTCGGCGTCGCTGGTGGAGAAACCGCCGCTGTTGACCACGTCGTAGAAGCGCGGCTGCGGGTTCCACTGGTCGAGCACGCCGACCACGCGATAGTCCCGGCCCTCGACGTTGACGATCTTGCCCACGCTGTCGACGCCGCCGAACAGTTTCTGGTTGAGCTTGCTGCTGATCACCACGACCTGGGCGCGGTTGGCATCGTCGCTGTTGCTCCAGCCGCGCCCGAACTTGAACGGCACGTCCAGCATCGGGAAAAACTCGCCATACACGGCATGACCGCTGACGTTGAGCGGGTGCTTGCTGGCGTCGGCCGGCACGATCGACGGCGAGATCTGGTACATCGCCGACTGCCGCTTGGCGCGGTGGTCGCGCATCAGGGCGACCGCGTCGGTGTAGTCCATCGCGTTCGGCGGCTCGCCGTCGGGACTGCGGCCATTCGGCCCCCACATGTCGATCTGCGGCACGAACAGCTTGGAGGACTTCCACGGGATCGGGTCGCCCGACACCGCGCGGAACACCGACCACGAGGTCATCGAGGCGGCCACGCCGAAGCCGATCGCCAGCACCATCAGCGCGGTGAGTCCGGGGCTGCGCTTCAGGCTGCGCAGGGCCAGTTCGAGGTAGTAGGCAAACATCTCGTTCCTCCGGAACAGGGAATAGGGAATAGGGAGTCGGGAAAAACCGGTGCACGCAAAGCTTCTGGCTTTGACGATTCCCCATTCCCGGCTTTTCATCACACCGACCGCGTGGCCTCCACCGGCGACACGCGCGAGGCGCGCAACGCCGGCGCCAGCGTGGCGGCCTGGCCCAGCAACACCAGCACGAGCACGCCCGCGCCCACGTACGCCAGCGACATCCGGTCCATCGCGAAACGGGTCACGGTCCACAGGTTGAAGGCGAACCCGAGCACGATGCCCAGCACCGTGCCGGACACGCTGATCAAGAAGTTCTCGGTGAGGAAGTAGGCAAGGATGTCGCGCCGGCGGGCGCCCAAGGCGCGTCGCACGCCGATCTGCCTGCGGCGCTGACCGACCCAGAAGCTGGTCAAGCCCACGATGCCCGCTGCGGTGATCGCCAGCAGCACCACGCTGATGATGCCCATCAGGATCGCCATGCCGCGGTCGCGGTCGTAGACCTTGTGGCGGATGGTGGCGTAATCCTGGATGCCGTCCTTGGGGTCGATGATGCGCAGGCGGCTTTGTGCGTAGAGTGCCTTTGGCGCCTCGCGCATGGCGTCGGCGAGCCGACCGGGTCTGGCGCGCACGATGTAGTACACGCCGCGCGAATCATCCGCCCGCAACGGCCAGATCAGCGACTGGCCGGCGTAGCCGTTGCTCCATTGGTCCACGCCCTGCCGATGCAGCGGATCGACGATGCCGACGATGGTGCTCGGTGTGGCGCCCATCGCGTAGAAACTCTTGCCCAGTGCATGGCCGTCGGGAAACAGGCGGTCGGCCAGCGCCTTGCTCACGATCACCGTCGGCGGGGTGACGGCTTCCTGGGTACCCATCGCCATCACCTCATCGGAGCGGAAGTTGCGGCCCGCGACGAGATTCAGGCCAAGCGTGTCGATGAAGTGCTCGTCGCCGGTGTACACCGCGGCATCCGTGGTCGGCTTCACCTGCTCGGGCGTCATGGTGACGAAGTTGTCCCAGCCGCCGCCCCGGAGCGGATACCCGCTGGCGGGCGTGGCGTCGCGCACCGCGGGCAATTGCCGCAGCGCGATCAGGTCCGCGCGCACCTGTGCATCGACCTGTGACGTCGACCGGCCCATGTCGGCCCACATGTTGGCGATGACGAAGACATTGGCCTCGTCCACGCCGCTGTTCGCGGACAGGTTGCCCAGTCGCTGGTGGATGATGAACAGCGCGTTGCACACGATGGCCAGCGTCAGCGCGATCTGCAGCGCGATCAGCATGGTGCCTGCCTTGTGCCGGCGCAGCGCGGTGAGGATGGGCCTGACCTGAAAATTCATGGCGTTCTCCTCAGCTCGACTTCAGTTGCCAGGCAGGCTGCACGTGTGCCGCGCGCCACGCCGGGTAGAACGCCGCCAGCACGGTGGCAATGATGGCGACGACGAAGGTCAGGCCCACCAGCGAAAAATCGAGCTGCGCCAACCTGGCGATCTCCGGCTGGAACAGGATGCCCACGCCGGACACGCCCGTCGCCGTGAGCAGCAAGCCCAGCACGCCACCCGCCAGGCCTACCGTGGCGGCCTCGATCAGGTACTGGGCATAGATCTCGCGCCGCGTCGCGCCCAGCGCGCGGCGCACGCCGATCTCGCCCGCGCGGCGCATGAACTTGGCCAGCAGCAGGCCGATGGTGTTGACCAGGCAGATCAGGAAAAAGCCCAGCGCCACCACCAGCGCGATGCGGCTTTCCGGCGGCACCACGTGTTCGTAGTCGAGCCACTGCATCACGTCGCGCAGACGCACGTTGGCCGCCCAGCCGAAGCGACCGGCGCGCTGCTGGTCGGCGGCGTAGTTGGTGAGGAAGCGGCGATAGCCGGCAACCTCGGCGGCGCTGTCCAGTTCCACCCAGGGTGTGATCCACACGCAGTTGCTCTGCAGATAACCCTGCCAGGTCGTGTAGGTGATCGAACCGCGGCAACTGTTGCGGCCGCCCGAGCGCATCTGCAGGTCCAGCGCCCGATTGAGCACCATGTAGAGGTCGGGCTCGTCGGCGAAGCCGCTGGTGCTGAACAGGTCGTAGAAGCGCGGGCGCGGATTCCAGTGGCTGGTCACGCCCACCACGTGGTAGTCGTGGCCGCCCATGTTGAACGTGCGACCCACGCTGTCCGCGCCGCCGAACAGCTTGGCGTTGAGCCCGCCGCTAATGACCACGTCGCTGGCGCGCGCGTCGTCGTCCTGCGTGCTCCAGCCGCTGCCGTGGCGGAACGGCACCTCGAACATGGTGAAGAAGTCGGCGGTGACGGCGTAGCCCTTGACGTGCAGCGGAAGCTCGCGCCTGCCGTCGGGCATCACCGACAGCTCCACCGGATACAGCAAGGTCTGGCGCTTCGCCTCGTGCGCCCGCATCAGCGCCATCGCATCGACGTAAGCCAGTGCTTCGGCCGGCTCGCCCTTCAGGTTCTGCTGCGGCCCCCAGCCATCCACCTGCGGCGTGAACAGCTGCGCCGACTTGCCCGGTATCGGGTTGCCCGACACGGCGCGGAACACGGAGTACGTGATCATCGACGCGGCCACGCCGAAACCGATCGCCATCACCATCAGCGCGGTGAGGGCGGGGTTGCGGCGCAGGCTGCGCAGTCCGAGCTGGAGGTAGTAGGCAAACATCTCTGGTTCCGGGATACGGGATTCGTAATTCGCGATTCGGAAAGGCCGATGCCCTTCCGATTCCCTATTCCCTACTCCCTATTCCCTGCCTTCACGGCATGGAAGCGCGGCTCCTCGGCCAGATCCACCACCTGGCCGTCGATGATGTGCACGTTGCGCTGGGCGCGGGCGGCCAGCTCCGGATCATGCGTGACCATCACGATGGTGGCGCCACCGCGGTGGATCTCCTCCAGCAGCTCCATCACGCCGCGGGCCATCTGGGTGTCGAGGTTGCCGGTGGGCTCGTCCGCCAGCAGCAGACGCGGCGAGCCGGCCAGCGCGCGGGCGATCGCCACGCGCTGCTGCTGGCCGCCGGAGAGTTCGGCGGGGTAGTGCTTGGCGCGCGAGGCCAGGCCCACGCGTTCCAGCGAGTCCATGATCCGCTGCTTGCGCTCGGCCGACTTCATGCCGCGATAGCGCAGCGGCACCTCGATGTTGTCGAACACGTTGAGGTCGGGGATCAGGTTGAACGCCTGGAAGATGAAGCCGATCTTCTCGTTGCGGATCTTCGAGCGGGCGTTGTCGTTGAGGTTGCTCACCTCGATGCCGTCCAGGTGGTACTCGCCGCCGGTGAACGTCTCCAGCAGGCCGGCGATGGTCAGGAAGGTGGTCTTGCCCGAACCGGACGGCCCGGTCACGGCCACGAACTCGCCCTCCTTCACGTCGATGTTGAAATCGCGCAGCGCATAGGTCTCCACCACTTCGGTGCGGTAGACCTTGGACAGGTGGGTCATCTTGAGCATGCTGGTTCCTCGGTGGTTGGTGTAGTGGGAATAGGGAATAGAGAATCGGGAATAGAGAGCAGAGGCGTGGGATCGCGAGTTTTTCCGATTCCCTATTCCCTATTCCCTATTCCCGGCTGCCATCTCGCTATTGCGAGATGGCAACCTTCGCCGCGCCCTTGAAGCTGTCGGTGCCGGAGATCACGATCTTGTCGCCTTCCTTCAGGCCTTCGAGGATCTCCACCTTGTCGATGCTGGAGGCGCCGACGCGGATCGGGGTTTTCGTGGCGATGCCGTCGTGCACCAGGTAGGCGTAGCTGCCGCCGGATTCGTCGACGAAGGAGCCGCGCTGCACGGTGAGCACGTTGTCGCGCTTGTCCAGCAGCACGCGCACCGACAGGCGCTGGTTCTGGCGCAGCTGTTTCGGCGTGGTGCCGTCGAAGCGCAGCCGCGCGGCGACCTGGCCGTTGACCACCTCGGGCGAGATCGCGCTGACGATGCCCTTCCAGGTATGGCCGTTGCCGCTGATCTCGCCGGTCATGCCGATGCCGAGGTCGCGGGCGAAGCTCTCCGGCACCTGCATCTCCACCTGCAGTGCGGACAGGTCGACCACGCTGAGCAGCTGCGCGTCCTTGGCGACGGTGGCCTTTTCGGCGATGAACAACTGGCCGACCTGGCCGTCCACCGGCGACTTCACGTCGAGGTCGTCGACCTGGCGCTTGAGGTCGGCCACCAGCAGCAGCTGGCGATCGTGCGCGAGCTTCTTGGACTGGATGTCGAAGTTGAGGCTGGCGTTGTCCATGCCCAGGTCGCCCTGTGCGTGGGTGACGGCGATGTTGGCCTTGTCCAGCGTGTCCTTGGCGCGATCCACGTCCATGCTGGGCACGGCGCCTTCATGGAATGCCTTTTCGTAACGGGCCAGATCGCGCTGGGCGGTCTGCTGGTCGATCCTGGCGTTGTCGTAGGCCTTCTGCAGCGCGGAGCGCTGCTTGCGCGCGTCGACCTGCGCGCGCAGGTAATCGACCTGCATCGCGTCGGCGTTGCTCTGTTCCTGCGCCAGCTTGTTGGTCAGCTCGGGGCTGTCGATGGTGGCCAGCACCTGGCCTTTCTTCACTGTGTCGCCGGCGTGCACCTGCAGCGTCACCGCGCCGCCGGAGGTCGCGTACAAGGTGGGGCTGACCGCGGCCACCACCTTGCCCTCGGCGGCGATGTCGCGCACGAACGGGCCGCGCTCGACGGTGGCGAACGACAGCCGCGAGGCGCTCACCGAACCGGAGGCGGAGAACAGCCGGCCGATCCCCGGCGCCAGCCAGGCCAGCAGGCCGATCACGAGCACGCCGACGGCAGCGAGGATCAGCTGCCGCTTGCGATTGGGTTTGACCTCTACCAGTTTGTCCTGTGCCGATGTGTCGCGAATCATCGTGTCGTTCCCGGCCGCGTGCAGGGCGGCTACGCAGGAGACAGAGCAATCCGCATGCCATCGAGGCGATGCCGCGAAAACACCGTTTTTTCAATGTGTTGCGACGCACCCGTGGCGGTGGTGCAGTGTCCGCGGACAGTGCACGGACAGCCGGACGCCGCCGCTGGCGACGACCGGCGGGTTCAGCGGAGCGTGGCCGCGTCGCGGGCGATGCGCGCTGCCACGTCGCGCCCCAGCGGCGAGGCGGACGCCACGGCATCTGCGCCCAGCAATTTCAGGCCGGCGGCGAAGCGGCGCAATCGGAAACGCAGCACCCGCACCGCGGCCGGCGGCGATGCGAACGCGTCCGCGCGAGCGCCGGCCGCCGCGATGTCGGCACCGGCGCACAAGGCGTCCCAGGCCAGATAGTCGGTATCCGGCAACAGGTAGAGCCGGGCGAGCAGGCACTCTTGCGCATCGCGGCATTCCATCCACTCGCGCGGGCCATCGGCAGTGACTGCGCTGGCGAACGCCAGGGTGCGCGTATGCAGCAACGGCGCGAGATCGGCGGATTCGACCAGCAAGCCCGGCAACGGCCTGCCGCGCAACATGCAGGGCATCACACTCGGCGCATACAACACGTTGCCCAGCGCCGGCAGTCCGGCCAGCCATCGCGCGGTGGACAAGCACAACCGCGACCTGCACGTGGCGGCGGCCTCCTCCGATCCGCAGATGCCGGTTCGCCTGCCTGTGGCGAACTGCGCCGCCATCCGCCGCAACAGGGCGGCACGATCCAGCCGCATGCCCATGGCTATTTGGTCAGGATCAGTTTGTCGTTGCGGGTCAGGCGCAGGTGGTACTCGCTGCCCTGATGCTGGATCACCAGCTCGCGCCCGCCGGCCAGCAGCAGATCGCTGGCGACCCGGCGCGTGGCGGTGGCGAGCCGCGGCGCCGCGCCGCGGTGCACGGCAGAAGGGGGAAACGGGGACGGACGCAAGGAGAGGATGGGCATCGGAGTTCCTGCGGTGGCGGATACTCAAATAATAATCATTCTCATTTGAGAGTCAACCACCCTCGCGGACTCCACGCGCGACGGGTCAGCCGCCCACCGCCTGCCGCATGCGCCCGGCGAGCGCCGCATCCAGTCGCGGCAGCAGCTCCAGCGCGTCCAGGTTCTGCGCCAGCTGCTCGCGCTTGCTCGCACCCAGCATCACGGTGGATACGTGCGGGTTCAGCAGGCACCAGGCGATCGCCAGTTGCGCCAGGCTGGTGCCCAGCTCGTCGGCTATCGGCTGCAGCGCGCGCACCTGCACCAGGCGCTCGTCGCCCTCGCCCAGCACGCTCTTGCGCAACCATTCGTAGCCCGGCTGCGCGAGCCGCGAGTCGGCGGGGATGCCCCGGTCGTACTTGCCGCTCAGCAGGCCCGAAGCCAGCGGCGACCAGATCGTGGTGCCCATGCCGTACTTCTCGTACAGCGGCGCATATTCGCGCTCCACCCGCTCGCGGTGCAGCAGGTTGTACTGGGGCTGCTCCATCACCGGCGCGTAGAAATGATTCTCGCGCGCCACCCGATGGGCCTCTTCGATCGCCTCGGCCGGCCATTCGCTGGTGCCCCAGTACAGCACCTTGCCCTGGCGAATCAGCGTATCCATCGCCGCCACGGTTTCGTCGACCGGGGTGTCCGGATCGGGACGATGGCAGAAATACAGGTCCAGATAGTCCACGCGCAGGCGCTGCATGGCCTGGTGGCAGGCCTCGATCACGTGTTTGCGCGACAAGCCGCGCTGGGTCGGCAGCGGCTCGTCCACGGCCCCGAAGAACACCTTGCTGGATACGCAGTAGCTGTCGCGTGGAAAGCGCAGATCGGCCAGCACGTCGCCCATCACCTGCTCGGCCACGCCGTTGTTGTAGGTCTCGGCGTTGTCGAAGTAGTTCACCCCGCGATCGTGCGCCAGCGCCAGCATGTCGCGCGCCTCGCTGCGCCCGACCTGCCTGCCGAAGGTGACCCAGGCGCCGAACGACAACGCGGACAACTGCAGGCCGGATCGGCCGAGGCGACGGTATTGCATGGGATGACTCCTTAGATCAGGAACGGAATGAGCGGGAAATACCCGAGCATGGCATGGCGGACGTCACGGCAAGGTCGGCAACGATGCCTGTCATGCCAAGTCCGTATTCTCGCGCGCTGGCGGCAATGCGGCTGCGCCGCAACGTGCCACGCGTTGCAGCCGGGAAATCGAGCGTATAACATACGTTATAACCATTCCGGAGGCCGCCATGAAACTGAAGATCACCACCATCGGCAACTCCGCCGGCGTCATCCTGCCGCGCGAACTGCTGGCCCGCCTGCGGCTGGAGAAAGGCGACGAGCTGTTTGCGCTGGAAACCCCCGACGGCATCCGCCTCACTACCTACGACCCCGCCTTGGCCAGGCAGATGGAGGTGGCGGAGGAGGTCATGCGCAAGGACCGCAACGTCCTGCACAAGCTGGCGCAATAGGTGGCAGCCATGATCGTCTGGATCGAAAGGCCGCTCGCCATCGCCATCCACGAACGCCAGTTGGCCGAACATGGCGGCGGCACCGGCGTGCGCGACGACCATCTGCTGGATTCAGCACTTGCACGCCCCCGACAATTGCATGCCTACGTCGGTCCGCCACCGGACCTTGCCGACCTCGCCGCCAGCCTCGCCTACGGGCTGGCACGCAACCATCCCTTCGTCGACGGTAACAAACGCACGGCGCATGTCTGCTACCGGGTCTTCCTTGCACTCAACGACGCCGATCTCGTCGCCAGTGACGAAGACAAGTACGTCGCCATGATCGCCCTCGCCGAAGGCAGCCTGGCCGAAGCCGAGTTCGCCGCCTGGCTGCGCCAGCACATCAAGCTCGACGGCAAGAAGCGCGTGAACGAGCCGCGTACGCGCTACGCGCGCTGAAGCCCCGCTTTTCCGTCATTCCCGCGAAAGTGGGAATCCGATGTCCTCGGTCATTCTCAGGTCGAACCGAAACACTGTCCCAGCTTGTCCAGCCTCGTTGTCGAACAACTCGCGGGGATGACTGCGCCCAGGTGTCACCTGCCCTCGGCAGTATTTCAGAACGCCCCGACACCGACTCGGCGAATCGCCGCTCGCCGATCGGCGCGGGCCAGTCAGGCCGAAAGGCCAGCCCTTGTACACATCCGCCGTGCCACGGACGGCCATCGTGAATTCCCGGCTCCCGCCCCTCTGCATCGGTTTCCCCCGCGCAGGTCATCCATGAAACATGCGCAGCGGGTCGAATGGCAGACGCCTGCAGACGCGACAAGTCGACCGATGCCTTTCGCGACATGCCACGCGGTTGGTGGACCGGCTCAGTCGATGCCCAGGCCTTCGATGCCGGTGATGGCCACATCGAACCCGGCGAGCGCGGCGAAGCGACGGCCGCGTTCGGCGTAGTCCTTGAACTGGTCGAAGCTCGGCGCGCCCGGAGAGAGCAGGATCACGCCACCACGCGGGGTGTGCGTCTTCGCCTCGGCGACGGCGCCGGCGAGGTCGTCGACAGGCAGGATCGGACAACGTACTTCCGCCTCGCGCAGCGCCGCCTCGATGCGCGCGCCGTTGGCGCCCATGCAGACGATCGCGTGCGCGGGCGCGCTGCGCATCGCCTCGACGAACGGCGTCCAGTCCAGGCCGCGATCGTGGCCGCCGACCAGCACGGTCACCGTGCGGCCGTGCAGGCTTTCCAGCGCGGCCAGCGTGGCCAGCGGCGTGGTGCTGATCGAGTCGTTGACCCAGTGCCAGCCGTCGTGTTCGCCCAGCGGCTGCAGGCGGTGCGGCAGCGGGCGGAAGGTGGCCAGTGCCGGCGCGGCGGCGAGCGCGTCCATGCCGATCGTTTCCAGCGCGGCCAGCGCGGCGCAGGCGTTGAGCGCGTTGTGCAGGCCGGGCGCCGCCAGCGCGACGCTGTCGAATACCGGCTGCGCACCGCGGCAGACCATGCCATCGCGCACGTGCCAGCCTTCCGGCGTGCCGAACACCAGGCGATGCGGATGCGCGGCGGTGTACTGCAGCAGATTCGGCTGCAGGCCGTTGACCAGCAGCGTGCGCGACACGTCGGCCAGCTTCAGCTTGTCGGCCACGTAGCGCTCGCGCGAGCCGTGCCAGTCCAGGTGTTCCTCGTACAGGCTGGTGACCACGCCCAGTTCCAGCGGACCGGCTTCGCCGGTCTGGAAGCTGGACAGTTCGATCACCCACAGGTCCGCGTGCTGGTCGAGCAGCTCCGGCAACGGCAGGCCGATGTTGCCGGCCAGTGCGGTGCGCACGCCGAGTGCGCGCGCGAGGTGCGCGAGCAGCGCGCTGGTGGTGCTCTTGCCCTTGGTGCCGGTGACCGCGATCACGCGCGCATCCGGATGCTCGCCAAACCAAAGCGCGGTACCGGAAGTGAACCGCGTGCCTTGCGCCTGCGCGGCCAGCAACGCCGGCTTGTAGGCGGAGATGCCGGGCGACTTCACCACCACGTCGAAGCGGGCCAGCGCCACCGCATCCGGCTCGCCGACGACGATGTCCAGCGCCGCGTCGAACGCACGCGCCGCCTCGACTTCGGCGGCGCTGCAGAACAAGGTCAGTGCCTGTTCCGGCAGGCGCGCGCGCAAGGCCTTGATCACCGCATGGCCTTCGCGGCCGAAACCCCAGATCGCGACGCGGCGATCGCGAAGCTCGTCGAAGCGCATCAACCGATCGCCGCCAGCGCCGCCCGCAGGCGTGCCGGCACGCGGTGTTCGGGCGACGGCTGCAGCCACGGCTCCAGCGCCAGCTGCGTTGCGTCGAGCTGCGGCAGGATTTCGCTGCGGAAGCGTTCGACCAGCGCATCTTCCTGCCACTCCGGCCGCTGGCTCAGCGCATGCATCGCCGCGCGCGCCTCGGCGCCCTCGCCCACGCACTCGAACGGCTTGTGGTCCCGGTATTCCAGCAGCGCGTCGAAGCCGGCGGCCTGGTTCTCGTCATCCAGCAGGTTGCGGCCGAAGATCGCCAGCAGCCGCGGCTTGGGCAGGAACGGTGCCAGCGCGAGGAACACGAAGTGGCACTTCGGGCACTGCCCGCACCAGCGGTCGACCGGCTTCGGGCCGAGCAGCTTGAAGTTGCGGTTGCAGCTGGAGAACACGTCGAAGTACGGCGTCAGCTTCGCGAACGCGCGGGTGATCGCCAGCTCCGAGTACGGCCGCAGCAGCGAGCAGTAGTCGAGATCGGCGGCCACGTGGCTGTGCAGCCAGTCGCCCAGCAGTGTCTCGAACGCGAGGCTCTTGCTCCACTGGTGGTTCACCTGCTGGCCGTCGTACTCCAGCGTGGCGGCCGAGGCGGAGCGCTCGTTGGCGAACGCGATGGAGTCGTAGCCGTACAGGATCGCGGCGACGGCGAGGATCGCCGAGTTCACCGCGGTCACCGGGATGTGCCCGTTCCACGCGCCCAGCCGGTTCAGCTCGAACAGGCCCGGCGCCAGCTCGCGCTGGATGTTCAAGGTGGGCAGGCCGGTGCGCTCGGCGCAGGCCGCGATCAGCGCGGAATTGCCGACCCACACCGCGGTCGCCTCGCCGCCGATGGACTTGATCGCCTCCACCGCCACCAGCGAATCCTTGCCGCCGCCGATCGGCACCAGGGTGCGTTTGGGCAACTCCAGCGCGCCGACCGTGGGCGTGCTGCCGCCACGCGGGAAGTTGATCCGCCCGCGCAGGTCCAGCCCGTTGCGATAGGCGAACTCGGCCAGCCCGTGCAGGTACAGCTGTTCCAGCAGTTCGGCGGTGGCATCGTCGAGCGGACCATCGGCCAGCTCGATCTTCGGCGGCACGCCGGCCTTGTAGTAGCTGACGCCGGCGACCAGGTGCAGCAGTTTCAGCGCCGCATCGAACGCCGCGCGCCGCTCGGCGGGAACCGCCGGCGCCTGCGGAAAGCGGATCGTCTCGACCAGTTCCTCGCCGTCGTCGAACGCATACGCCAGCTCGGCCACGCCGTCGGTGTAGCTCGCACGCACGAAGCGGAAGACCCGGGTGAGGCGCGGTTGCATCGTGTTGCTCACATCTTTCTCCATCGCCCGCATCGTCGGGAGCGAACAGGCTGATTCTAGCTTCAGGCGGTGCCCGTTCGATGGCTTTCGCCGGCCAAAGAGCGGGACAGGCGCGCTCCGGATCAGTCGTCGATCACCACCTCGTCGGCCTCGTCGCGCAGGTTGTAATGCGAGGACATCACCTTGCCGTAGGCACCGGCCTGCGCGATCAGGATCACGTCGCCCTCGGCCGCCTCCTGCAGTCGGCGGTCGGTGCCCAGCACGTCGCCCGACTCGCAGATCGGGCCGACCACCTGGTACAGCGCGGTGGCCGGCTCGCCAAGCCGGCTGAGGTTGACGATCTTGTGCCAGGCGTCGTACAGCGCGGGACGGATCAGGCTGTTCATGCCGGTGTCCACGCCGAGGTAGCGGAAGCCGCCCTTGTCCTTCAGCTGGGTCACCCGCGTCAGCAGCACGCCGGCGTCGGCGACCAGGTAACGGCCCGGCTCCATCCACAGCTGGTATTGCGGATAGACCGCCTTGACCTCACGCAGCGCACGGTCGAGCGCGGCGATGTCCAGCGGCGCCTCGCCCGGGTGCGCCGGCACGCCGAGGCCACCGCCGATGTTGAGGAACACCACGCTGGCGATGCGCTCGGCCAGGCTGGCCAACTGCGCATACACCTCGCCCCAATGCGCGGCGTCGAGCACGCCCGAGCCAAGATGCGCGTGCAGGCCGCGCACGGCCACGCCATGCGCATCGGCCAGCTGCAGGAATGTCGGCAACTGATCCAGCGGCAGGCCGAACTTGCTGGCGCTGCCACCGGTACGCACTTTTTCGTGGTGGCCCAGGCCGCGGCCCAGGTCGACCCGCAACACGATCTCGCGACCGCGGAACAGCTCGCCCCAGTGCTGCAGCGGATGCAACGCGTCCAGCGTGACGCTGGCGCGGGTGCCCAGCGCATGGACGTAATCCTCGCGCGGCGCGAAGTTCGGCGTGAACAGCAGCGGCACCGATTCCGCCACCACCGCGGCGACCGCTTTCAGTTCACCCGGCGACACGCACTCGAACGCGAAGCCCTCCGCCGCCAGCGCGCGCAGGATCGCCGGATGCGTGTTCGCCTTCACCGCGTAGTGCAGCCGATCCACCGCCGCCAGCGATTTCAGCTCGCGCGCCTGCTGGCGCACCGTGGGCAGGTGGTAGACGTAGCGCGGCGTGGCTTCGGCGGCCAGTTCCAGCAGGCGCGGACGCTGCGCCTGGCGCCACCATGCCGGCACGGCGGGAACGATTTCGCCGCCGCCATACAGCATCTGCCAGCTGGGGCCGAACAGCGCGCTGTCGTCCGTGCGCAGGGCGCCGGCGCCAATCAGCAAGTCGTGCAGATGCGGCAGCAGCGCATCAACCACTTCCTCGTCCACCACGAACGTCAGGTTCAGGTTGTTCGACGACTGCGAAATCATGTGCACGCGCAGCTGGCCGAACTCGGCCAGCACGCCGGACAAGGTGTGCAGCAGCGAGCGCATGCCGCGGCCGACCAGGGTGATCGCCGCGCAAGGCGCGATCACCTTGACCCGGCACACCTTGGCCAGGTCGCTGGCCAGCGCGGCGATCGCGTCGGAGTCGAGCAGGTTCTCGGTGGGGTCGAGCGACACGGTGACGTTGGTCTCGGCCGAGCCGATCAGGTCCACCGACAGGCCGTGGGTCTTGAAATGCGCGAACACGTCGGCGAGGAAGCCGACCTGCTGCCACATGCCCACCGATTCCATCGACACCAGGGTGATGCCCTTGCGCGCGCTGATCGCCTTCACGCTGGGCGCGTGCGCGCGCACCTCGGGGCCGATCACCGTGCCTTCCAGTTCGGGGTGGTTGGTGTCCTTGATCAGCAGCGGCACGCGCGGCTCGCGCAGCGGCGACAGGCAGCGCGGATGCAGCACCTTGGCGCCGGTGGAGGCGATTTCCTGCGCCTCCTCGTAGTCCAGCCGCTGCAGCAGGCGCGCGCCCGGCACCTGGCGCGGGTTGGCGGTGAACATGCCGGCCACGTCGGTCCAGATCTCCACCCGCTGCGCCTTCAGCAACGCGCCGAAATAGGCGGCCGAGGTATCCGAGCCGCCGCGGCCGAGCAGCACGGTGCGGCCATGCGTCTCGCGCGCAATGAAGCCCTGGGTGATGAACACCTCGCCCAGCGCGGCCAGCCGCGCCGCCAGCGCCGGATCGGGCTTCGCCTCGACCATTGCCGACAGCAGCCGGGTGCGCTCGTTTTGGTTCGGCAGCGCCACCGCCGCCAGGCAGTCGCGCGCGTCCAGCCACTGCGTGGGCAGGCCGCTGTGGCTGAGGAACGCCGCGCCGAGCGCGCTGGACATCAGCTCGCCGTGCGCCTGCACCGCCGCCTGCCAGGCCAGCTCGCCACGCGCCGCGGGGCCGTCCTCGGCCAGCCGCGCCAGCTCGCCCAGCCGCTCGCCGAGCGTGTCCGGCAAGGCCAGCTGCATATGCTCCAGCAGGTCGTAGTGGCGTTGCGCGATCGCGCCGGCCGCCGCCTTGCGCTTGTCCTGCCAGCCCTCGCCGCACAGTTGTTTCAGCGCGTCGGTGATGCCGGTCAGCGCGGAAACGACGACCAGCACGCGCGCGCCTTCGGCGCGGCGGCTGGCGACCAGCTCACGGATGTTCTGCCAGCGCGGCAGCGTGGCGACGCTGGTGCCGCCGAACTTCATCACGATCCAGGGAGCGTCGGCGGGCAGCGGCGCGGAGGTTGGCGAGGTCACGGGGGTTCGCTGTCAGGGGATGGTTGTTCAGTCAGTGTTGCGCTGCGACATTGGAATTGCAAATGGTTTTTCGAGGACGACTCGTTTGGACGTCTAGACTGCTGTTTGCCGTATGCGGGCAGTACCCTCCGGCCCTTCCTTTGCCTCGTGCGGGGCGGCGGGCAGTGCCCGCCCTGCGGGGTGTTCGGGTTTTCGATGGAGAGCTGAGGTGATCCTGAAACTCCCTCTCCTCAATCCTCCCCCGGAGGGGAAGGAGGCAAACGCGTGCGCTGCGCGCACTGCTTTTACTGCATGAAGACGGGGATCTTGCCGATCCTCGCCTGCCACTCGCGCGGACCGGTCTGGTGCACCGAGCTGCCGCCCGAGTCGACCGCCACGGTCACCGGCATGTCCTCGACGGTGAACTCGTAGATCGCCTCCATGCCGAGGTCGGCGAAACCGACCACACGGCTGGCCTTGATCGCCTTGGAGACCAGATACGCCGCTCCACCCACCGCCATCAGGTACACCGAGCGGTGCTTCCTGATCGCCTCGATCGCCGCCGGGCCGCGTTCGGCCTTGCCGACCATGCCGAGCAGGCCGGTCTGCGCCAGGACCTGTTCGGTGAACTTGTCCATGCGCGTCGCGGTGGTGGGGCCGGCCGGGCCGACCACTTCCTCGCGCACCGGATCGACCGGGCCGACGTAGTAGATGAAGCGGCCGTTGAAATCCACCGGCAGCGGTTCGCCGCGGTTGAGCATCTCGACCATGCGCTTGTGCGCGGCGTCGCGGCCGGTGAGCAGCTTGCCGCTGAGCAGCAGCGTCTCGCCCGGCTTCCAACTGGCCACCTCGTCGCGAGTCACCGTGTCGAGGTTCACCCGCCGGCCCTTGGAGGCGTCGTAGGTGAGCTTCGGCCAGTCCTCCAGCGACGGCGGGTCGAGCATCACCGGACCGCTGCCGTCCAGCACGAAGTGCGCATGGCGGGTGGCGGCGCAGTTGGGGATCATCGCCACCGGCAGGTTCGCCGCGTGGGTCGGGAAATCCTTCACCTTGACGTCGAGCACGGTGGTCAGGCCGCCCAGGCCCTGCGCGCCGATGCCCAGCGCGTTGACCTTCTCGAACAGCTCGATGCGCAGTTCCTCGGCACGATTGGCCGGGCCGCGGGCGATTAGCTCCTGGATGTCGATCGACTCCATCAGCGACTCCTTCGCCATCAGCATCGCCTTCTCGGCGGTGCCGCCGATGCCGATGCCGAGCATGCCCGGCGGGCACCAGCCGGCGCCCATCGTGGGCACGGTCTTCAGCACCCAGTCGACGATCGAGTCGGATGGGTTGAGCATGGCGAACTTCGACTTCGCCTCCGAGCCGCCGCCCTTGGCCGCCACGATCACCTCGACGGTGTCGCCCGGCACGATCGACATGTTCACCACCGACGGCGTGTTGTCCTTCGTGTTGACGCGCTTGCCGGCCGGGTCGGCCAGCACGCTGGCGCGCAGCTTGTTGTCCGGGTCCATGTACGCGCGGCGCACGCCCTCGTTGGCCATGTCCTCCAGGCTCATGGTGGCGTCGTCCCAGCGCACGTTCATGCCCACTTTCAGGAACACGGTGACGATGCCGGTGTCCTGGCACAGCGGCCGGTGGCCTTCGGCGGCCATCCGCGAGTTGATCAGGATCTGCGCCATCGCGTCCTTCGCGGCGGGCGATTCCTCGCGCTCGTAGGCGGCGGCGAGACTCTTGATGTAGTCGACGGGGTGGTAGTAGCTGATGTACTGCAGCGCGTCGGCGACGGACTGGATCAGGTCTTCTTGCTTGATGGAGGCCATGGATTCGCTGTGGGCAGACCGGGAAAACCGCCATTGTGCCGCACCGGCCACCGGCGGCAAAACCCGACCGGGCGCAGTGCAGCCCGGCCTGCGGACGAAGGCACCCGGGCGTCTTTATCTCGGCAGGCATTTGGTACTAATCTCGCGCGAGCGGCGCAACGCCGGTCGTCAGGGGGAACTGACGACGTCGCTGGGGAAGTTGCAGTTCATACGTGAAACGTCGGGCCGGGCTCCAAAGCGCCGCCACCTTCCGCTGTCTGCCTGTCGAAAGTGCATCCGCTTTCCAGCCGGCCCTGTCCACTCCAGGGAGAAACACTCATGCACTCGAAACTGCGCAGGAAAGTCCTTGCCCTCAGCCTGGCGGCCCTGTTGGCCGGCGTGGCCACCTCGGCCTCCGCCGCCGGCCTGCAGGCCGTCACCGACCAGGGCCTGGCACCCACCAATCAGGACGTCACCGTGAGCCTCGTGCTGCGATTGCGCCACGAGGCCGAACTTGAAAACTACGTTCGCCAGACCGCCTCGCCCGGCAGCGCGAACTTCCAGAAGTTCCTCACCACGGCTCAGTTCGCCGAGCGCTACGGCGCCACCGACGCACAGATCGCCCAGGTGCAGAAATACCTGAAGCAGCACGGCCTGCAGGGCGAGGTGCTGGAAAACCACATGGTGATCAGCGTGCGCGGCACGCTCGGCCAGTTCAGCCAGCTGTTCGCCACGCCGGTGCACAACTACGTGTCGCGCCAGACAGGCCAGCGCTTCCATCGTCCGGCGCGCCCGCTGGTGATGCCGGTCGGCCTGGGCGACAACGTGGTTGTCGCCAGCGGCCTCAGCAACGAATGGCACTACGTGCCGCACCACACCTCGAAGCTGCCGGTGACCAACCTGCGCCTGGCCAACCCGCCCACCACACTGTCGGCCCAGGCGCGCACGGCGGCGGCCGGCAATCCCACCGCCACCGGCATTCCCGGCCAGTACACCGTGGGCGACGTGGCCAACATGTACAATATCAACCCGCTGTACCAGAGCGGCATCACCGGCAAGGGCTCGACCCTGGCGATCGTCACCCTGGCCACCTTCGATCCGCAGGATGCCGAGGACTACTGGGCGGCGATCGGGCTGGAAACCAAGCCGAACCGCATCACCCAGGTGCACGTCGACGGCGGCGGCGGCAGCAACGGCGCGGACGAAACCACGCTCGACGTGCAGCAGGCCGGCGGGTTGGCGCCGCAGGCCAACATCATCGTCTACGACGCGCCGAACGCGGGCTCGGGCTTCGTCGACGCGTTCGCCCGCGCGGTTTCCGACAACCAGGCCGACAGCATCTCGGCCAGCTGGGGCCTGGGCGAGATCTTCAGCTTCGCCGCGCTGAACGTGGACGGCGCGCGCAACACCGACACCACCGATGTCGGCGACCTGCGCGCCTATCACCAGATCTTCCTGGAGGCCGCCGCGCAGGGGCAGTCGATGTTCGCCGCCAGCGGCGACTCCGGCGCCTACGACACGGTACGCGCCCTCGGCACCGGCGACGGACCGGGCGAGTTCAGCGCACCACTCACCGTCGATGCCCCGGCGTCGGATCCGTACATCACCGCTGCCGGCGGCACCACGGTGCCGGTGAAGTTCGTCAACTCCTCCGGCCAGGTGGTGCTGTCGATCGACCAGGAGAGCGTGTGGGGCTGGGATTACCTGCTGCCGTTCGTGCCCAGTCGCGACTATGTGTTCTCGGTCGGCGGCGGCGGTGGCGTCAGCGTCTACTGGCGCCAGCCGATGTACCAGCTCTTCACCAGCGGCATGGAGCGCAGCGAGAAAAACCAGGAGCTGACCTACAACGATCCGGCCACCGGCCCGTACACCTACCTGAAGCTGCCCGGCAACTTCAAGGGTCGCAACCTGCCGGACATCTCGCTCAACGCGGATCCGGAAACCGGCTACCTGCTGGTGTTCCAGGGCGGCCTGTACAGCTCCGGCGGCACCAGCTTCGTCGCACCGCAGTTGAACGGCATCACCGCGCTGTTGCGGCAGAGCACGGGCCATCGCATCGGCCTGTGGAACCCGCACATGTACCTGCTGCAGAACCTCTTCGGCTACGGCAAGTGGTCGGCGTTCAACCGCATCAGTGCCGGCGACAACTGGTTCTACGCCGGCAATGGCCGTTACAACCCGGGCGCCGGCATCGGCACCCTGGACGTGGCCAATTTCGACACGTTCCTGCGCGTGGGCTTCTGAGCGAACGCCCCGGCCCGCGCCGAATGCGCGGGCCGGTTCGCCGGCTTGTCGGCGAGCGCCATCAATGCGATCTTCCGGCGACTCCCTCCCCCGGAACCGCCATGCCAGCACGCCGTTTCCTGCAACTGGACGTTTTCGCCGACCGCCTGCTCAACGGCAACCCGCTGGCCGTCGTGGTGGACGCCGAGGGGCTGGATGGCGCAGCGATGCAGCGCATCGCGCGCTGGACCAACCTCTCCGAAACCAGTTTCCTGCTGCCGCCTACCGAGCCGCAGGCAGACTACCGCGTGCGCATCTTCACGCCGCGCCAGGAGTTGCCGTTCGCCGGCCACCCCAGTGTGGGCAGCGCGTATGCAGCGATCGAGGCGGGGCTGGTCGATGCCGGCAAGCGCAGACTGACCCAGCAGTGCGAGGCCGGCCTGCTGCCGGTGCAGGTGGTCGGCGACGGCCCGACACGGATCATCCACGTGCAGGCGCCGCCGGCCCGGTTGGGCGAGATCGATGATGCCCTGCGCGCGCAGCTCGCATCTGCATTGCGGGTGGAACTTGCGCGCGACGACGTCGTCCTGGTCGACAACGGACCGCACTGGATCCTGTGCAACCTGGGCGAGGCGGCACCGGTGCGCGCGCTGCTGCCGGACATGGCGGCGCTGGCGACACTGTGCCTCCGGCACGACGCGGTCGGCGTCAGTGTGTTCGGGCATGAACGTTCCGGTGTCGCGGCCATGGCGGTGCGCGCCTTCTGTCCCGCCGACGGCATCCCGGAGGACCCGGTCACCGGCAGCGCCAATGCGGCGATCATGGCCTGGCTCGGCGCGCGCGGCGATCGTGACGGCCATGGCCTGAACTATCGCGCCAGCCAGGGGCGCGAGGTGGGTCGCGACGGCCTGGTCGATGTGGCGCGCGACGACGCCACCGGCGCCGTCACCATCGGCGGAGCCTGCGTCATCGGCGTGCGCGGCGAACTGCTGTTTCCGGCCGCGGACTGATCACCGCCGCCTTGCCGAACGCGCGGCGCGCCGCCATGCTGTCGCGCCGCCATCCACATGACCCGACCGATGCCCTCAGCCCATCCCTCCGGCAGCTACCTGCGCAGCCTGCGCCCATGGGACGCCGCCCTGATCGTGGTCGGCGGCATCATCGGCGGCGGGATCTTCCTCAACCCCGGCATCGTGGCGCAGCGCACCGAGTCGGGGCTGGCGCTGCTGCTGATGTGGGTGGCCGCCGGCGTGCTCACCCTGATCGGCGCGCTGTGCTACGCCGAGCTCGGCGCGCGCCGGCCACACGCGGGCGGCACCTACGTCTACCTGCGCGAGGCGTTCGGGCCGCTGGCCGGCTTCCTGTTCGGCTGGACCATGCTGCTGGTGATCTACTCCGGCTCCAGCGCGGCGGTGGCGACGATCTTCGCCAGCTACGCCGCGGCGCTGTTCGGGCTGCCGCCGGCCTGGGCGCTGCCGCTGACCGTCGGCGCACTGGTCTTCGTCGGCGGCATCAACCTGTTCGGCATCCGCCTCGGCGCGCAGATCCAGAACCTGTTCGCCCTGCTCAAGCTGCTGGCGGTGGCGGTACTGGTGGCCTGCGGACTGTTCCTCGCCGGCGCCGGCCACGGCCAGCTGCTGGCGGGCGACCCTGCGCGCCACGGCGTCGGCTTCATGGGCGCGGCGCTGCCGGTGCTGTTCGCGTACTCCGGCTTCACCTACCTCAACAACCTGGCCGGCGAAGTGCGCGACCCGCAGCGCACGCTGCCGCGCGCGCTGACCCTGGGCATGCTGCTGGTGATCGGCGCCTACGCGCTGGTCAACGTGGCCTACCTCGCCGTGCTCGGTCACGCCGGGCTCGCCGCCAGCAGTGCGCCGGCGGCGGACGTGATGCAGCAGGTGGCCGGCCCGGTCGGCGCGAAGGTGATCGCGCTGGGCGTGGCGATCTCCACCCTCGGCTTCTGCAATATCACCCTGGTTGCCGGTGCGCGGGTGCTGCAGGTGATGGGCGAGGACGGGCTGTTCTTCCGCGCGGTGGCGCGGCTGCATCCGCGCTGGCGCACGCCGAACACCGCGCTGCTGCTGCTGACCGGCTGGGCCATCGTGCTGGCCCTTTCGGGCGGCTACGGCCAGTTGCTGGACTACGCCACCTTCGGCGACTGGCTGGCCTGCGCGGTGGGCGTGGCCACGCTGTTCTGGTATCGCCGGCACGATCCGGCCAACCCCGGCTTCCGCGTGCCCGGCTACCCGTGGCTGCCGTGGCTGTTCATCGCGACGGTTGGCGCGGTGGTGGTGGCCACCCTGCTCGACAACCCGCGCAACGCGGGCATGGGCCTGCTGATCATGGCCGCGGGCATCCCGGTGTACGGCATCTGGCGCCGCCTGGGCGAGCAGCACCGCGGCGCGTGACGCCGGCCCGGCGCACCGCTCGCCGCCGTCGACGATGAACGGCATGTGGCTGCGGGGCTGCTGCGGCCACACGGCAATGCCACAATAGGCAGACGATCCGCGGAGAAGTCCCGATGCTCCAATCCCACATCCTGCCGGCCGAACCGGCCAGCGCCATCGTGCCGGAGAAGGCACGCGAGGGCATCGATGTGCAGATCAACGGCGAGCATTATCGGCACACCGGCGACCCGCAGATGCCGCTGCTGTGGTACCTGCGCGACGTGTTGCGGCTGACCGGCACCAAGTACGGCGGCGCGCACGGCGAGAACGGCGCCGACCTCGTGCTGGTGGCGGACGCGGCGGTTTCCGCGGTCACGGTGCCGATGCAGACACTGGCAGGCAAGTCGATCACCACGGTGGAGGGGCTGGCTGGCGGCGACGACAGCCTGCATCCGCTGCAGCAGGCCTTCATCGACGAGGACGCGATCGGCTGCGGCTACTGCACGCCGGGCTGGCTGATCGCCGGCGTGGCGCTGCTGCGGCGCAAGCCCAAGCCGAGCGACGACGACATCGACCAGTTGCCCAATCTGTGCCGCTGCGGCTGCCAGACCCGCGTGCGCCGCGCGATCAAGCGGGCGGCGGCCGGCAAGGCGGGCCAGTCGTGAGCAGCGAGCGCGGCAACTCCACGATCCGCCTCGATCGCCGTCGATTCCTGCAGGTGCTGGCCGGCACCGCCGGTGCGCTGGTGGTCGGCATCCGCCTGGCCGACGCCGCCGACGCTCCGTTGCCGCCAGCGCTGCTCGGCAACGATTTCCACGACCTCGGCGCCTATGTGCGCATCGACGCCGACGGCCTGGTGCTGATCGGTGCGCGCGACCCGGATACCGGCACCGGCGTGGCCACGGCCTTGCCGCGGATCATCGCCGACGAACTCGACGCCGACTGGGAGCGGGTCCGCGTGGTTGCGTTGGGGCTGGGCGTCAGCAATGACAACGGCCGGCCGAAGTGGACCTACGGCCACCAGGTGGGCGGTACCGGCAATTCCATCCCGGCCGCGTGGCGCGACCTGCGCCAGGTCGGCGCTCTGGCGCGCTGGCTGCTGTTGCAGGCGGCGGCGCGACGGCTCGGCGTTTCCGCCAGCCGGCTGCGCTGCGATGCGGGCACCGTGATCGCGCCCGACGGGCGCCGGGCCACCTACGGCAGTCTCGCCGCCGACGCCAGCCAGGTCGCGCTGCCCACGCAGGCGCCACCGGTGAAGGCCGCCAGCAGCTACCAGCTGATCGGCCGGCCCGCCGGCGACGTGGACGCGCATGCCATCGTCACCGGCCAGGCGCGCTACGCGATCGACGAGCATCTCGGCGATGCGCTGGTCGCCGTGCTGGTGCACTGCCCGTGGCCCGGCGGCACGCTTGCGCGCGTGGACACCAGCGAGGCGCTGGCGCACCCGGGCGTGGTCAAGGTGGTCCAGCTCAAGCCGGAACCGGGCCAGCCGCGCGGCATGACGGTGATCGCCCCGGCGGTCGCCGTGCTGGCCACCGGCACCTGGGCGGCACTGCAAGGCCGCGCCAAGCTCAAGCTCGAATGGAAACCCGGCGCCGGCGGCGGCGAAAGCAGCAGCGCGCTGGAGCGACAGGCGCTGGCCACGCTCGCCGGCACCGACGCGCCGACCGCGCGCGTGCGCGACGACGGCGATGTCGACGCGGCCGGCAAGAAGGCTGCGCGCCGCCTCGAAGCCACCTACGTGCAACCATGGCTGGCCCACGCCACCGCCGAACCGATGAACTGCCTGGTGCGGCTGGACAAGGACCACGCCAGCCTGGTGGTGCCGACCCAGGCGCCGCAGAAAGCGTGGGCGGTGGTGCAGCGCCTGACCGGACTGCAGCCGGCGCAGATCGACATCCGCGTGCCGCGCGTGGGCGGCGGTTATGGCCGCCGGCTGGACCACGACTTCGTCGCCGAAGCCGTCATCCTTGCCCAGGCGGTCGGCAAGCCGGTGCGCCTGCTGTGGACCCGCGACGAGGACTTCGGCCACGACTTCTACCGCTCCGGCTGCGTGCACCGGATCAACGCCAGCCTCGACCGCAAGCGCCGGCTGGTCGGCTGGAACCAGCGCATGGTCAGCGCCTCGGCGGCAAGCCTGCGCGGCGTGCCGGAAGATCGGTTGTGGAGTTCGGAGCTGCGCGCCGACCAGTTGCCTGCCGGCCTGGTGCCGAACTACCGCAGCGACTGGTACGCGCAGGTCTCGGCGATGCCGCGCGGACCGTTCCGCGGCATGCCGCACCTCAGCAATGCGTTCGCGGTGGAAAGCTTCATTGACGAGATCGCCCACCAGTTGCGCGAGGACCCGCTGAAGACCCGCCTGCGCATCCTCGGCGAACCGCGCGAGCTGCCCTTGGGTAACGGGGCCTCGCTCGACGTCGGCCGCCTGCGCAACGTGCTGCAACTGGTCGCCGACCGCATCGTGTGGAAGAACTGGCTGCACAGCATCAACGGCCTGGGCCTCGCCTGCTGGCACGTCGACGGCGCCTACGTGGCGCACGCGGTCGAGGTCGCGCTGCAGGGCCAGACGCTGGTGATCCGGCGTGTCGCCTGCGCGGTCGACGTGGGGCGCGTGGTGAACCCGCTGGGGCTGGAGGGGCAGATCGCCGGCGCCACGCTGGATGCCTTGTCGCTCGCGCTGCACCCGGCGATCACCTTCAAGGACGGCCAGGTCCAGCAGCACGGCTACAAGGATTACCCGCTGGCCAGCATGACCGAGCTGCCGCGCGAGGTGGAAGTGATCACCGTGCCGGGCGACCGCGAGCCGTGCGGCGCGAGTTTCCTCGCGATGCCCAGCGTCGCACCCGCGCTGACCAACGCCGTGTTCCGCGCCAGCGCCGTGCGCGTGCGCCGGCTGCCGTTGATGAAGGAGCTGCTGCGCCTGCTGTGATGCGTCAGGGCGACGTCACGCCCGTCACGGTCACCACCACCCGACGCCGGTGCACCGCATGGCGGTGTTCCCACAGGTAGATGCCCTGCCAGGTGCCCAGGATCGCCGTGCCGTTGCCCACCGGCACACCGAGGCTGACCCCGGTGAGGATCGAGCGCACGTGCGCGGGCATGTCGTCCGGGCCCTCGGCGTCATGCCGGAAAATCGGATCGCCATCCGGCACGGCGCGGGCGAACCAGCGCTCGAGGTCGGCGCGCACCGTGGGATCGGCGTTCTCCCCGAGCAGCAGCGAGCAACTGGTGTGCGGGGTGAACACCAGCGCGGTGCCGGTGCACACCGCGCTGGCCGCCACCGCTTCGCACACGTCGGTGGTGATGTCATGGAAGCCGCGGCCACGGGTGTCGACCATGAACTCGCGCTGCGCGACCACCACCGACGGCGGGTTCACGGGTACAGCAGCCGGGAGGTCCAGGTCTGCCCGTGGCGGCTCCAGCGCACGCGCTCGTGCAGGCGGAACTCGGCGCCGTACCAGAACTCGATCATGTCCGGCTCCACCAGGTAGCCGCCCCAGTGCGGCGGCCGGCCGACCTCGCGCCCGGCGAACTCCTGCTCGTAGTGCTGCACGCGCCGCTCGAAGGTCTCGCGATCCGGCAGCGTCTGCGACTGCAGCGAAGCCCAGGCACCGATCTGGCTGCCGCGCGCGCGGCTGGCGAAGTAGGCGTCGGATTCCTCGCCCTGCAGCTTTTTCGCGATCCCCTCCACCCGCACCTGCACGCCCTGACGCACCTGTTTCCAGTGGAAGCACAGCGCCACCTGCGCGTGCGCCTCCAACTGCCCGCCCTTGTCGCTCTGGTAGTTGCTGAAGAAGCGGAAGCCGCGTTCGTCCACGCCCTTGAGCAGCACGATGCGCGAGGCGACCCGGCCGGAGCTCTCCATCGTGGCCAGGTTCATCGCGGTGGGTTCGGGGTCGCCACTGGCCTTGGCCTCCTCCAGCAGTTGCACGAAAGTATCCAGGATTTCAGGTTTGAGCATGATGTGTGAAACTTCCCTTTTGCGTCGTGGCCAAAGCGCGCCATCATGGAGCGAATGAAACTGTCCGATGATAGTGCAATGAACCCCGCCTCCCGCGTTCCGCCCCCCGCGGCAACGACGCGATGCTTCTCCACGCCAGGTGAAAATGGCGGCAATGGTTGTGCGCCGCCGTGCCGGGGCGCCCGCCCGCGCCGGCACGGGAGCCGCCATCGATGATGTCGCTGGCACAGCAGCAGAACGAGGCGTTGGCTGGCCACCTCCTGGACCAGTACGCCGGGCGCATCGCGCGCTCGCGCCGGCCGTACATCCTCGGCCTGTCGGGCCTGCAGGGCAGCGGCAAGAGCACGCTGGCGCGGGTCATGAAGGCGCAGGCCAAGGCACGCGGCTGGGCCACCGAGGTACTTTCGCTGGACGACTTCTACTACGCGCGCAGCGAACGCGAGGCACTGGCCCGCGACGTGCACCCGCTGCTGCGCTCGCGCGGCGTGCCGGGCACCCACGAGATCGAGCTGCTGTTGTCGGTGCTGGCGGCGGTGCCGCAGGCCTCCGACCGCCTGGCCGTGACCCATCCGCGTTTCGACAAGGGCCGCGACACCCGCCTGCCGCCCTCGCGCTGGCCGCGCATCACCAAGCGCCCCGCGCTGGTGATCGTGGAGGGCTGGGCGCTGGGCATCCGCCCGCAGCCGCTGGCCGCGCTGGCCCGGCCGATCAACGCACTGGAACGCGACGAGGACCCCGACGGCGCCTGGCGGCGCTGGGTCAACAAGCAGTTGCGCGGCTACCAGCCGCTGTGGCGCAAGTTCGACGCGCTGATCGTGCTGCAGGCGCCGAACTGGGACATCGTGCGCCGCTGGCGCGGCGAGCAGGAGGAGGAACTGGTCGCGCGCCACGCCCCGCTGGCGATGGATGCGGCCAGCATGGGCCGCTTCCTGATGCACTTCGAACGCCTCAGCCGCCACGCGCTGGCGACGCTGCCGGCGCTGGCCGACACGGTGGTGGAGTACGACGACGACCGCCACGTGACCGGACTCACGCACGGCTGACAGGGCAGCGTCGCGAGGCGCCGCCCTGACGCCGCGCGCCCTCAGTCGACGACGAAGTTGACCTTCATGTTGACGCGCCACTCGGTGACGCTGCCGTCGTCGGCGGTGACCACCTTGATCTCGTTGATCCAGGCGCCCTTGATCTTCTTCACCGATTCCCCGGCCTTGCGCAGGCCGTGCTGCACGGCGTCCTCGATGCCCTGCTTCGACGACGCATTGATTTCGATGACCTTGGCTACTGACATGGCGTGAATCTCCCGTCGGTTACGTGCAAGCGGCACGCGGCGCTCCCTGTCCCGAAGCCCGAGTCTGGTCCGCGCGCGCCACGCGGCACAAGCCGCGCCGCGTCATGCGCTCAAGCGGGCTGCACCTGTACCGCCGTGCCGTAGGCCAGGACCTCGGTGACCCCCTGGGCCACGTCGTTGGCGTCGTAGCGCATCGCCACCACCGCGTTGGCGCCCATCGCGGCGGCATGCTGCAGCATCAGCTCGAAAGCTTCCTCGCGCGCCTTCTCGCACAGTTCCGTGTAGATCGAGATGTTGCCGCCGACGATGGTCTGCAATGCGGCGCCGAGGTTGCCGACCACGCTGCGCGAGCGCACGGTGATGCCGCGCACGATGCCGAACGAACGCACGATGCGGCAACCGGGAATCTCGTTGCCGGTGCTGACCTGGTGATGCGGGATGGAAGCCGTCATGGTGCTCTCCTGATGGCAGGTGGGTGAAGATCAGGTACCGAGCAGCGCGGCGTAGCCGGCGCGCGCATCCGGCCAGCCCGGCACGAAGCCGCTGGCGCGCAGCCGCGCATTGCTCAGGCGCTTGCTGCCGATGCCTGGCGGTGGCGGCCCGGCGGCTGGCAGGGGCACGTCGAGCAGTCGCGCCAGGTGGTCGTAAAGCACGTCCAGCGGCAGCGGGGTGTCGTCCACGCCGAGATAGCACGGCTGCGGATCGTCCAGCGCCAGCAGATGGACGATCGCGGCGGCCGCATCGTCGACGTGGATGCGGTTGGCCCAGTGCGGCGCGGCGCGCGGCACCCGCACCGCGCCGGCGCGCAGACGCTCGAACAGCTGCGTCCGCCCGGGGCCGTACAGTCCGGCCAGGCGCAGCACGATCGACCGCAGCGGCTGCGCCGCCAGCCAGCGCTCCGCCTCGAGCAGGCTGGCGCCGTTGAAGCCGGGCGGATCGGGTGGCGTGTCCTCGTCCACCCACTCCCCGCCGTGGGCGCCATACACCGCACTGGAGGACACCAGCAGCACGCGCTGCAGCACGCTGCCGTCGAGTGCGGCCAGCAGGTGGCGCAGCCCGTCGACGAAGATCGCGCGATAGGCCGCGGCGTCGCGGCGGTCGGGCGTGGGCAGGTAGACCAGCCGGGTGAACGTGCGCGGCAACGCGACGAGGCTGTCGGGCCGGGTGAGATCCGCCGGCAGCCAGCGGATGTCGGGCCCGTCCGCCGCGGGCGGGTACCGGCGCAGCGCCCACACCTCGTCGCCGCGCCCGCGCAGCCGTTGCGCCACACGCAGACCGAGATCGCCGCAACCGGCCAGCAGTACCCGTTCGCTCACCGCAACCCTCCTCCGGCGCCTGTTAGCATCACGCCATGAATCCGTCGTGCAACCTGTTCATCGTCGGTCCGACCGGTGCCGGCAAGACTTCGGTCGGCAGGCGGCTCGCCGTGCATTATGGGCTCTCGTTCGTCGATCTCGACCAGGAGGTCGAGCAACATTGCGGCGTGGACGTGGGCACGGTGTTCGAGGTCGAGGGCGAAGCCGGCTTTCGCGAGCGCGAAAGCGCGCGCCTGGACGCGCTGAGCCAACGTTCCGGCGTGCTGCTGGCGACCGGCGCCGGCGCCGTGCTGGCCGCCGACAACCGCCGCTGGCTGGCCCGGCGCGGTTTCGTGGTGTGGCTGCAGGCCAGCATCGAGCAACAACTCGAACGCCTCGAACGCGACCATCGTCGCCCGCTGCTGGCCGTGCCCGACCGCCTCGCGCGCCTGCAGGCGATGGCCAGCGCGCGCGAGCCGATCTACCGCGAACTTGCCGACCTCGCCGTGCCCGGCCACCATGGCAGCGTCGGCGCCGCCAGCGAACGCTGCATCGAACTGATCGACGCGCACTGGCAGCGCGAATCCCCTTTTTCATCCGCGCACCACGCATGAACAAGCCACCCCTGCACAGCATCAACGTCGCGCTCGGTCTGCGCAGTTACCCGGTATGGGTCGGCAGCGGCCTGCTCGACGATCCCGCGCGCTGGCGCCCGCTGCTGCGCGGGCGCCACGCGCTGGTGGTCAGCAACACCACGGTGGCGCCGCTGTACCTGCCGCGGGTCGAGGCGGGACTGGAGGGTTTGCGCTGGTCGTCGTTCCTGCTGGAGGACGGCGAGGTGCACAAGAGCTTCGCCAACGTGGGCCGCGTGCTGGAGGCGCTGGGCCAGCTCGGTGCCACCCGCGATGCCTGCGTGATCGCGCTGGGCGGCGGCGTGGTCGGCGACCTGGCCGGCTTCAGCGCCGCCTGCTGGATGCGCGGCATCGACTTCATCCAGATGCCGACCACCTTGCTGGCGATGGTCGACTCCTCGGTGGGCGGCAAGACCGGGGTGAACCTGCCGGTGGGCAAGAACCTGGCCGGCGCCTTCCACCAGCCGCGCGCGGTGATCGCCGACATCGACACGCTGGCCACCCTGCCCGCGCGCGAATACCGCGCTGGCCTCGCCGAAGTGGTCAAGGGTGCGGCGATCGGCGACGAGGCGTTTTTCGTGTGGCTGGAACAGCACGCCGACGCGCTGGCCGCACGCGACGTCGACACCGTGCTGGAGGCCATCGCACGCAAGGTGCAATACAAGGCCGGCGTGGTGGCGCGCGACGAGACCGAACAGGGCGAACGCGCGCTGCTCAACTTCGGCCACACCTTCGGCCACGCGCTGGAAACCGCGGGCCACTACACCAGCCTGCTGCATGGCGAGGCGGTGGCGATCGGCATGCTGCTGGCCGCGCAATTGTCCGAACGTTCCGGCATGAGCGAGCCGCGCGACACCGCGCGGCTGCAACGCCTGCTGCACGCACTCGGCCTGCCGCTGGCGATCCCGCCCGGCCTGGAAACGGAGCAACTGCTGCAGTGGATGCGACTCGACAAGAAGAACACGGCCGGCGAGCTGCGCCTGATCCTGTGGCGCGGCATCGGCCGCGCGGAGATCGTCGGCGCCGTGCCGGAACGCGAGGTCGCGGCGACGCTGGATGCCACCATCGCGAACGGACGGCAAGTCCCTGCCACCTGAGCGCGCCGGGCTCGCACGGAACCCGGCGCCGACAGATCACTGCACGCTGATGGTGCCCTTCATCAGGGCCGCATGGCCCGGGAAGCTGCAGAAGAACACGTACGGGCCACCGCTCTGGATCTTGCTGACCGGGAAACTCACCGAGGTGGTCTCGCCGCCACCGATCAGGCTGGTGTGCGCGATGACACGCGGATCATCGGCCTTGACGTAGCCGGAGGCTGCACCCGCGGCGACGCCGTCCGCATCCACCGCCTGCATGTCGGACTGTTTGGTGATCACCACGTCATGACCCATCGCGGTAACCGGCATGGTTCCGGTGTGCTTGAGGGTGATCTTGAAGTCCTTGCACGACGACGGCACCACGATCGAGGACACGTTGTACTGCATCGCGTCCGAACCCTCGATCTCGGTGGCGCAATCGGTGACCACCGCGGTGCCCTTGCTGGTGTCCATGGCTGACCCGGCAGGCGCGTTGGTCATGCTGCCGGCGGTAGCCGCCGGGGCGGGCGTCATCGTCACCGGGGCCTCCGCCGGAGTCGTGGTGGCGGACGGGGCCGGCGCCGATGTCGGCGACGACGAGTTGTCGCTGCAGGCGGCGAGCGCCAGCGCACAGGCGACCGCAAGCAGACTCGGTTTGATGTTCATCGATCGTCCTCCTGGGTGGCAAAGCCGCATCATCGAACAGCGATGCTCTGCATCCCGTGAAGACACCCCGCCAAGCATGCCGCAGGGGCGGGCGGCGCCGGCACTTGAGTGCTGCCGGATCATTTCTCCGCGAACGCCCCGTGTGCATCCATGGGCTGGCTGGCAACGTACAACATCCATGGCCCGCCGGTGGCGTGCGTGGCCGCGTCTTGACGTTGTGGACCTGCCGGGAGAGTTGGAGATGACGACTGAATTGCAGATGCTGGGCTGGTCGGTGCTGCTCGGGATCGTGTATGTGCTGTTCGCAGCCGCCTTGGGCACGTGGCAGCGCGGCCTGCGCTGGAATGTCGGCAACCGCGACGGCGACCCCGAGCCGCTTCGCGGGCCCGCCGCACGCGCCGCCCGCGCCAGCCACAATTTCCTCGAGACTTTCGCCTTCTTCGCCGCGGCGACCTTGGCGGTGATGGCGACACAGCAGACCGATGCGCACACCGCGATCGGGGCGCAGGTCTATTTCTGGACGCGAGTCGCGTATCTGCCGATCTATGTGGTGGGCATCCCCTACCTGCGTACGGCCGTGTGGGCCGCCAGCCTGTGGGGCATCCTGCAGATGGTGGAACCATTGCTGCGCTGAACCCGGCAAACCCTCCGGACCACTGCATGGAGACGCTCCGGCGGGCGTGCGGCCAGCTGCTTGTCGTCCCGGCGAGATGAGGCATCCAGCGTCCGACAGACCTGGAGTCCCGGCTTGCGCCGGGACGACGGGCGGTTTCAGGCGATGCGGCGGCAGCAGACGTCAGAAGCTGTAGCCGACGCTGATGCCGTAGATCCAGGGGTCTACCTTCGCCTTGCCGATGCCCGCCCCGTTGAGCCTCACGTCGCTGCTCCAGTTGAAGTACTTCGCATCGGCACGCACGAACACGTTCGACGTGGCGTGGAAATCCAGGCCCAGCTGCCCGACGACACCGCTGCCGTCCTTCACGTCCAGGTTCGTGCCCGCGATGGGGCCCGTGGTGCGCTCGTCGCTCACGTTCACCCAGCCATAGCCCAGGCCGACGAAGGGCTGCCACGCCTGGTCGGCGAGGAAGTGGTACTGGGCGGTGAGCAGCAGCGGCATGTGCTTGATGGTGGCGGACTTCGCGCCATCGAGCTTCACGTCGTGCTCGAACTTCACGAGCGGCAGCCACAGCTCGGCGCCCCAGTTCGGCGCGAAGCGATAGCCCAGCGTGAGGGTCGGCTCCCAGTCATCGCCGATGCTGGACTGGAAGGCGCCCGCCAGCACGCCGTTGTTGCTCTTGGGTGCGACACCGCTGTAACCCACCGCGCCGTAGAAGCCTGGCGCGCTGTAATCCTGGGCCCGGGCACTGCCGGCACCGGCAACAGCCAAGGCGCAAGCGGCGACGATCAGGGGGAAAACTTTCATGTTGGCATCTCCAATAGGGGGACAAACCGGTTCGAGACCCTCGGGCAGAGAGTCCTGCTTCGCGCTGGGAAATGCCCCGACGCGAGTGTCCATACGGTTGGCCGCGAGTTTTGGATTGAATTTGTGCGGAACCGATGTGCACGCTGTGGATCGCGCGACATGCTCGTGAAAAGCGGATCGCTCCGGGCGTGGGCACGCCGGCGTGGTCGTGAGGGGGCTGAACTCACCCCAGTCCTCAGGGATGCCTGCGGCGATGCAGGAAGGAATTGCGCTGATCCCGCCACGGCACGAGCAGGCCGGATGCGGGAGAAGCCATCACCAGAGGCCACGTTCCGGATCATCGACCTCCGGGTGGCGGGTCACGGATTGCAGAAATCGCAGCGCCCGGGATCGGCCCACGCCGCCTCGAACGATTGCTCGCGGCGATGACCACAGCCCGCGCAGATCGCGACCACGCCACGGATCATGTCGGTGGGTGCGTGACAGGCCCCGCACGGCAGGCCGGCGATGCGTTCGGTGGGCACGAATCCGCGTCGTCCGCATTGCGGGCAACAGGATCGGTAGCGCCGCACGAGATCGATGGTCGCGCGTTTGATGGCACGCATCCGCGTCGGGTTGCTGCATGCGCGCATGTCCGTTTCCACGCAGGCCGCGCCGCTGATGGCAATGGCATCGGCGACATTGGCCAGCAATTGCGCCCGGCTCAGGTTGTCCTTGCGCAGCAAGAGCGACGGGTGGGACTTGCCGTCAACCGCAGCCGTCACGATCACCCCATGCCGGGGAAAGCCGATGCCTTCGGCGAAGGCGACGGCCAGGCGCGCATCCGCCACCACGCGCTGGGCGTAATTGGTGCGCGGCGTGACATGCGTTCCGACGATTTCGACGCCATCGCGACGATCCACAAGCATCACCAGCTCGCTGTCGATCGGCACGAACGGGATTTGTGGATGGGGGCCGAAGCTGCCCTCGCTGGCAACACCGGCATGCGCCTCGGGCACGCACTCCAGGGCCGCCGCGATCTTGGCCCTTGCCGTTGCATGCGGGGAATCGAGGCGGGGAATGTCTCGGCTGAAGGTGCCGAACCGGTCCGTATCGAATCCGGCCGGCAAGAGTGGCTGCAGACCCAGGGCCCGCTGCAACAGAGGGGCAATCACCGCCTCCTTGCCGTGCATGGTGGCGATCACGACGCGATCCGGCGGCATCAGAAGTAACCCTCGCGCTTCTGCCTTTCCAGGCTTGCGCCCGGATCCTGGCCACCCAGCCGACCCTGGCGTTCGGATGCAGATGAAGCAAGGGTTTCGGCCAACACCGCTCCACGATCCGCCGCAGTCGATTCGATGGCGCCGGTCACCGGCCAGCAACCCAGGGTACGGAAACGCACGTGGCGGCGACTCGTCGTCTCGCCGGCCAGGAAGCGCATGCGCTCGGGTTCGTCCACCACGATGAGCACGCCATCGCGTTGAACCACCGGTCGCCAGGCCGCGAAATACAGAGGCACCAGCTCGACCTTCCTCAGCATGGCGTAATGCCAGACGTCCGCTTCCGTCCAGTTGGACAACGGATAGACACGCAACGACTGCCCCTCGGCCAACCGGGTGTTGTAGAGGTTCCACAACTCCGGCCGCTGCCGGCGAGGGTTCCACGTGTGCCCACGCTCGCGCAGCGAGAACACGCGTTCCTTTGCCCGGGATTTTTCCTCGTCGCGGCGCGCCCCGCCGAAGACCACGTCGTACCCGCCGTCGTCCAGCGCCTGCTTCAGCGCATCCGTGCGCATGGCCGTGGTGTAGGCATCGCCATGGTCGAAGGGATTCACGCCGGCGGCGCGGCCCTGTTCATTGGCGTGTACGTGCAGTTGGAACCCATGCTTGCGCGCGAAGCTGTCGCGGAATGCGAGCACCTCGCGAAACTCCCAGGTGGAGTCGACGTGGAGCAGCGGCAGGGGTGGCGGCGCGGGGTGGAAGGCGCGCAGCGCGAGATGGGCGAGCACGGTGGAATCCTTGCCTCCGGAAAACAGGAGCACCGGCTTGCGTGCCTGCGCCACGGCCTCGCGCAGGATGAAAACGGCCTCGTTCTCCAGGCGCGCGAGATGGCTGGTGTCCGGGAAGGCATCCTCGTCACGCGAGTGCATGGCCGAGGCCCGCCGCTCGCCACAACCGGTCGCGCAGGGCATGGTTCAGTCCGCGGCCATCCGGCGGCACCACGATCAGCACGGCGAGATCCATGTCGTCTGCTTCGCGCAGCCGCCGGTACAGCTGCTGCGCCTGCTGGTCCGGAGAATGCCCCATGGACAACCAGGGCACCTGTGCCGGCCAGCTCTCGGCACGCCGCGCGGAGAGCACGCCCACGCGAGCGCTGAGCGCGGCATATTCGGCGATGCGCTCGGGCACCTGTTCCATCGATGCCAGCACCACGCGGGCGTTGGGGGCGTAGTGAAGCTTCATGCGGCCGGGGCTGCGTATCGACGTGTCGATGGGCGACTCGACCGGTTTGCCGGTCACCCGTTCCAGGTCCTGCGCGGTGATCGCACCGGGCCGGAGCAGCCGCGGCAGGCCGGTGGAAAGATCGACGATGGTCGATTCGATGCCCACGCGGCAGGGGCCGCCATCCAGCAGCACCTCCACCGCGTCGCCAAGCTCTTCCCGGACGTGCCGGGCGGTGGTCGGACTGATCTTCTTGTGCCGGTTGGCGGAGGGCGCGGCGATTCCCCCGCCGAAGGCTTCCAGCACGTCCAGCGCCAGCGGGTGCGCGGGTACGCGCAGCGCCACCGTATCCAGGCCGCCCGTCACGCCGTCGCTCACCGTGGCGGCGCGGGGCAACACCAGCGTGAGCGGGCCAGGCCAGAAGGCTTCGGCAAGATCCCATGCGAGCGCGGGAATGTCCCGTGCCCATCGCGCCAGCTGCGCGGCCTGATGCAGGTGCACGATGAGCGGATGGTCTGCCGGGCGCTGCTTGGCCGCGAAGATCTTCGCGACCGCGGCGGGGTTGCCGGCGTCCGCGCCCAGTCCGTAGACCGTCTCGGTCGGCAGGGCGATCAGGGCGCCGCGGCGCAGCGCATCCACCGCGTCGCGCACGCCAGCACTCCCGGAGAGCCCGATGTCTTCCCGATCCTTGATGTTCATGCCGCGTCCTCCCAGGTCAGATGGCCGGTGTAGCGATGCATGGACCCCGGCTTGTCGCTGAAGGCGAACAGGTGGGCCCAGCCGTGGTCGAACAGGTGCCGCACGGCTTCATGCCTGGCGACGATGGCGTTGATGGCGTCCAGCGGAGCGGCGATGACGACGGACAGCCGCAGCGGCTCATGGACGTAGCGCTTGCCGTCGTGCAGCGACTGCCATGGCAATCCGGTGCGCAGGTCGCCGCCATTGCCCTCCAGCACGCCAAGCTTGCCGACCACGTTGTGGAGCACCTTGTTGCCGCTTCCGAAGACCCGGTTGTCCACCGTCGAGCCGTAATACTGCAGGCTGATCCACGCGCCCACGATCATCGGCGCGGTCATGATGGATTCCAGGGTCTTGAAGCCGTCATCGCGCTGCCAGTCGTAGGAATTGAGGAAGGCACGCCCCGCCAGGTCGAGGCCCGCGGTGCGGCTGCGCGGGGCGATGATGTAGGCCGCGCAGCCGGCCAGGCCCCACTCCGGCCGCACCTCGCTCCAGTCCCTGCTGCGCGCCAGGAGCTGGCGCTCGACCGGGCGCCGGTCGTGCAAGGTAAGGATGGCGGCACGTTCCTGCCGGGTCACCCGGCCGGCCTCGGCCAGCGCTGCCTGCAGTCGGGCCAGGTCGTCGGCATGCGTCGCCGGCAAGCCGTCGGTGTCGAAGATCGTCACCTGGTCGGTGGTGGTGTCGTGCAGCGCGCCGAGGAAATGCGTCTCGTCGGGAATCACCGTGCCGCGTCCCGCCAAGGCCTGGCGCACCTCGCGGTCGTTCAGCACGGCGGCCGCCACCCGTGCGTTGGCATCGCCTGCGTGCCCACCGCAGGCCCCGCAATCCAGGCCGCTGGCATGCGGGTTGTTGACCGAGCTGGCGCCGTGCCCGACGAACAGCACCACGCGCGCGAACTGCTGCCGCAGCGACATGGCGCGCAGGGCGCCCTCTGCCAGCGCGATCCTGGTTTCCAGCGGCATGCCGGTGGCGCGGTCGTTCGCGGTCGAGGGCGTGATGTCCGGCGCCAGGCGCGCGAGTGCCGCGTCGTCGATACCGCGCTTCGCCGGGTGCGCTTCGGGCCGGGTGAAGCCCAGGCTGTCGGCGATGAGCTTGCCGGCGAACTTCCACCCCATCGCTTCGACGAAGGTGAACGACGACACCGCGGCCAGCTTGAACCAGCGCCATTGGCCGATGGCGCGAAGCCGCCGCCGCCGCCGCGTGGCGATGTCGGCTTGCTCCTGCGCCGTCGCGCCCTTGACGGTCTCGTGCACCGACAGGCCGGGTGCCAGCAACACCGGGCAGCGGGGACCACCCTGGCCCCGACCGAGCGGCACATACTCCATCGGCATGCCGAAAAAGCCGGCCATGCCCAGCGTCTCCACACCGGGCGCCACGTTCTCCAGCGCACGCCGGAAGGTTTCGGAGCGCACGTCGATGCAGAAGACGGCCTGCACCGCCGGGCGCATGGCGATCACGGATAGCCGCGGCGCGGCGAGCTTGGCGAGGAAGCATCGCTGCCAAGCGATTTCGTAGGCGTCCTGCAGGATTTCTTCCAGCGTCGGCGCGGCCGGCTCGTTTTCGCGGGCCAATGCAGCGAAACAGGCGCGAGCCTGCTCCCATCCGGCCGCCAGTGCAGCGACCGGCTGGCACGTTTCCAGCAGCGCCACCTCGAAAGCCAGCCGTATCGCCAGCAGTTCGAGCAAGGTGTCGTCGCGGCGCCCCACCAACCCGCTTTGCCAGACCTGGTAGCGGGCGTAGCCGGCCCAGCCGCCCACGCCCATCAGCAGCCGGTGGAAATAATCGGCAAGGCCCGGTTCGTCCATCTTCAGGCGGGCCGCTCCATGGGCGATCATCGCTTCGGCAGTGGCAGGGAGCGAGCCGACGGCACGGTGGAAGCCGGCGAGCCCCATGACCTGGGGCGTGCGATCGATGGCGGCCTCCTCACGCCAGGCCGCATAAGGGCCCAGGTGCCGTGTCGACGCTGGCCACAGCGCCTGCCCCGCGTCGAAGTAGCCGGCCGCCCACAGCGAGACCCGCTCGCCGGCAAAGCTGGCCCAGTCCCGTCCGGTCAGCTTGCCGGCGACGTCGGCAACGGTCGGCAGCGGTGTGCGTGCCGCCATGTCCTCGGTCTGCAGCTGGCGGCGCAGCGCCGCGACGTCGAGGGTGCGAGGGGCGGCACTTCCCTTGCGCAGCAGGGCCTGGCCAAGATCCCGGTCGGTGATGCGACCCTGGGCGATGGCGTCGCGGTAGAACGCGCGCGGCATGGTCATGCGGGCGCCTGCCACCTCGGCCATGACGCGCGCGACCTCGCCGAAGCGGCGGTCGGCCATGCCGAGGAAGGGATTGACGGCCACGAAATTCTTCAGCGGCCACAGTGGCGCGATGCGTCCACACGCGCGCTGCGCGGCTTCACATGCACGCCCTGCCCCGATGTCGGAGGAAGGTGGAATGGGATCGGCTTGTTCCCTGATCTTCAATGCGATGGCGTTCATGGGCGGCTCCTCAGGCGATGGTCCGGGCGTGATGGCGCGCGTCTTCCCGACGCAAGGCACCCACCAGGCGATTGAAGATGGCGTTGACGTAGAGGCCGTTGGCCAGGTGGACGCGTGCCGCCCGCCAGAGCGGCCGCTGGTTCCACAGCACGACCAGGCTTTGCAGCACGGTGACCGCGGTGAACGATGCGATGGCCAGCCCCATGATCAGCAGGCCCGTGCCGTCGGGCCGGGGAATCGCCGGCAGGCTGCCGGCGGTCAGCCGCGTGAAGGCGGTTTCCAGGATGAAATAGGCCAGCGTGGTTCCGGCGGCCCCGAGCAGGGTCTGCACAACCAGGCGGGAAGTGGTGGCCCCTTGCAGTGACGATGCCAGCAGCATGCTGACGCCCATCACCAGGATCGCGCCCAGGGTCAGCACGGCAGGCTCCGCCCGCACGAAGGTTCCGAATACCCAGGCAAACAGCACGTAGATCGCGGTCGCCAGCAACAGGCTCAGCAGGACGGGGCGCAGGCGCGGCCTGGCGAAACGCGGCAGCGTCTCGGTTTCCACCACGCCCCCGGCCGAGAGGAAGGCGTGGGCCTTGTACAGCGAATGGGCGACCAGGTGAAGCAGCGCGATCGCGAACGCGCCGAGCCCGCATTGCAGTGTCATGAAACCCATCTGCGCCACGGTCGAGAAAGCCAGCGATCCTTTCACGCTGGTCTGGGTCAGCATCACCACGCCGCCGAACAAGGCGGTGAAGCCGCCCACGATGGCAACGCCGTGCAGCGTCGGCATCGAGAGCACCATCACGTCGGCAAAGCGGATCAGCAGGAATCCGCCCGCATTGATGATGCCCGCATGCAACAGGGCCGACACCGGCGTCGGCGTGTCCATCACCTCCGGCAGCCAGCCGTGGGTGGGGAACTGCGCCGACTTCATGAGCGCCGCGACACCCAGCAGCAAGGCCGCCAGCGAGAGTGCGGGCGGCGCGGCGTCGGCGGCGATGGCCTGCGCCCGGGCCAGCACGGTGGCCAGGTCGGTCGTGCCGAACGTGGTCACCAGCAGGGCGGCGGCACCGAGCATGCACGCATCACCGAGGCGGGCGGCGAGGAACTTCTTGCGGGCGGCGATCCTTGCGGGTCGGCGCTCCGGGTAGAACACCAGCAAGCGGTGCAGGGAGAGGCTCATCGCCACCCACGCAACCACCAGCTGCACGAGGTTGCCCGCGAAGACCAGCAGCGTCACGGCTGCCAGCGTCCGGCACAGGCCGGCCATGAAGGCGCCCTGGCGCGGCTCGCCGTCCATGTAGTTGCGGCTGTACTGGACCACGACGACGCCGACGAAGGCGACCAGCAGGAACATGGTGCAACTGATGGCATCCAGCCTGACCGACAAGCCGATGCCATTGTCTCCCAGCAACCCGCTGGTGGCCGGGCCTTCCCACGCGGTCAGCAGGCAGGCCAGCACCGCGAGCACCAGGCAAAACCACGTCGCCAGGCGGCTTGCGAGAAGCATGGCGTGCGGCCGACGAGGTCCCGGCCGTGCAGGAAACAGGGTCGCCAGCAACAGGCTGGCGGGGGCAAGCAGAAACAGCGTCGCAAGGGCAGGCAACATCAATCACTCCGCGGTCAGGTGAGCCGCGGCAAGCCTACGCTTCGCGCATCATTCTAAAAAATTCATTTAACGAAACCTGTCGATATACAAAATAGAATGATTGCATGGCCGCACTGAACTACAACCACTTGCGCTACTTCTGGGCAGTCGCCCGCGAGGGAAACCTCACACGCGCCGCGGAGAAGCTGCTGGTCTCGCAGTCGGCGCTGTCGATCCAGATCAGGAAGCTCGAGGCTCAGCTGGGGCAGGACCTGTTCGAACGCAGCGGTCGGCAACTCGTGCTGACCGAGGCCGGGCGCATCGCCTTCGACCACGCGGAATCGATCTTCGCCACCGGTGGCGACCTGCTCGCCACGCTCAAGCAGCGCTCCGGCGGCCGGCGTGCGATTCTCAGGGTCGGGGCATTGGCTACGCTGTCGCGCAATTTCCAGATCGGCTTCCTGCGGCCATTGCTGGGACGCCGGAATGTCGAGGTCATCGTTCGCTCGGGCACCACCGCCTTCCTTCTGCAAAGCCTGGAAGCACACCGGCTGGACGTGGCGCTGGTCAATGTCGCGCCCGCCCGCGATGCGGCCACTCCCTGGGTTTCCCACGCCATTGCCGAACAACCCGTCAGCCTGATCGGAACGCCGAAACGCATCGGCAAGGGCGGCACGCTGAAGACACTGCTGACCAGGCAACCCCTCGTGCTGCCGACGATGGAGAGCAGCGTGCGCATCGGATTCGACGCGCTGGTCGAACGCATGGGCTGGAAAGTGCGGGTGGCGGCGGAGATCGACGACATGGCGATGCTGCGACTGATCGCCCGGGAGGACGTCGGCCTGGCGGTGGTTCCGCCGATCGTGGTCAAGGATGAATTGAGCAGCGGCCGCCTGGTGGAGGTTCACCAGTTGCCGCAGCTCAGCGAGACCTTTTTTGCCGTCACCATGAAGCGGCGTTTTCCCAATCCGCTGTTGCGCGAGCTGATCCGTCCACGTACGGCGCTTGAGCTCGCCGATTAGCGCGGGCGTCCGCCGGGCGACCCGAGGGACATCGACCGCCATGCCGTCGTGCATGTGCCGCCATCCGCCGGCAACGGAATCTGTTCGGCCTCAGAAGGCGTAGACGAAACCCGCCAGCACGGTGCTTGCCGAGGAGCGCTCCACCAGCGGACTGTCGGTGATCGCGCGAGGCAGCCGCTGGTACTTCAGGGCACTCCAGAACGTCCAGCGGCGACCCATCGGAGCCACCGCGCCGAGGCTGGCTTCCGGCACCAGCACGCCGCGAACGGCATAGGGCCCCGGTGCGCCGTTGGCTGCCTCGGAAGGATGGATGCCGTAGTAATAGTCGGCGAGCCGGGGCGACCACCAGCGCACACCCAGGCCGGGCGTGACGCGCCATTTGCCGAACCGCAGCGGATGCCCGTACTGCAGGGCGAGCTCCTGCCCGCGGCTTCGCGACAAGGCATCGGTCAGCACGGTCAGCTGCAGGTTTCCCAGCCTGCCGGAGCGGGTCAACACGGCGCCGACATCCATGCTCCGGCGCCGGTCCCGAAGACCGTCCAGGGGAATGTCGTCGGCATCGAATCCGTCGAGCCGTGCCTGCGCCACCAGGTCCAGCCGCCAGTCGTCGCGTTGCCAGGCATGCCAGCCGAGTTGCAGGCCGCGCAGGAAGGCGTGCTCGCCTTCGTAAGCCGCCGCGGGAACCACCAGCTGGCGACGGGAGGAACCGGCATAGCCACCGTTGCTGACCAGCGCGATGGCACCGGCTTGCCAGCCTCGCTGTACCCGGCGCGAGGCCGTCTCCCCGGCGGCGAAGGCCTCCGAGCAGCACGCGCAGAGCAACCCGGCAACAACGATCCAGAGGAAGGGGGGAAGCATGGGTCGGCACTCCGGTCGGATGGGGAAGGCAACGCTCGCCTGCAGACGTTGCCACGCAGAAGGGCATATCCATCCATACGGAGCGCGTCCACCGGCGGATGCGCATTCACCGGCAATGAAGGACGTCCGCGACGCTGATCGTTCCCCGTGCTTCTCCGCCGGCGCTGCCGAAAGCCTTGCATCCATTCGCACCGGATCTCCGTACCTGTAATCAGGCACCCACAGACTCTGGCCATGTCCTCATCCATACTCATCTACGGCGCCACGGGCGGCGTCGGCGCATGCCTGGCCCGGCTACTCGCCGATACGGGATCGCAGTTGCACCTGGTGGCGCGCCATGAGGAGACGTTGCGACCATTGGCGCAATCCCTGGGGGCGACATGGACGGTGGCCGACGTACTGGATGAAGCATCCTTTGCGGCGGTGACCGAGGCTGCGCCCGCGAGCCTCGACGGCCTGGTCTATGCGGTCGGCAACATCGCGGTGAAGCCGATCTCGCGCGTCTCCGAAGCTGACCTGGCCCACGATTACCGGCTGAACGCGATCGGCGCCGCGCTGGCCGTCCGGGCGGCCCTGCCGTCGCTGCGCAAAAGCACCACCGGTGCGTCCGTGGTGCTGTTTTCCTCCGTAGCAGCATCGCGCGGCTTTCCGTCGCATGCGTCCATCGCCATGGCCAAGGCGGCGGTAGAGGGTCTGACCCGGTCGCTTGCCGCCGAACTGGCACCCGCGGTGCGGGTCAACGCGATTGCGCCATCGCTCATCCGGACGCCGCTGGCCGCACGCATGGTGGCCAACCCGAAGCTTCGCGAGGCGTTCGCCGCCGCCCATCCCCTGGGCCGCCTGGGAGAACCCGAAGACATCGCCCAACTTGCTGCCCACCTGCTCTGGCCACGCTCCGGCTGGATGACCGGGCAAGTGATCGGCGTGGATGGCGGGCGCGCGGCCATCGCCGGAAAGTGACCGGAGCAGGCAGCGCAATGCGCAGCAATCGCGAGTTGCCTGGCAAGCCTGGCGTGCACCCTCGCCGCGGGGTCCACGGGTGCGGAAGATGGGCACGCGGGCCGGCCGGGGTGGAATACTGGTCCAGGCGCTGTCGATGGCGGGCCTGCCCGGGAGGTCACCCATGAAGATACTGCTGGTCGGAGCGAGCGGACTGGTCGGACAAGGCGTCCTCAAGGTGCTGCTGCAGGACGCCGAGCGGCCCGGGGTGACGTTGCTGGTCCGCCGCCGGTCGCCAGACGTGCCGCAGGGAGTGCGCGTGCTGCAAGTACCGGAACTCCGCGACAAGGCACTGGAAGGACTCGACCTTGGCGGCATCGATGCCTGCCTGTACTGCGCCGGGCCATTGCCCCTGCTTCTCTCGGAAGCGGCCTATCGCGAGGCGACGGTGGCCACCCTCGAGTGTGTGTCGCGGGCCTTTGCGCGCGCCAATCCGCGAGGACGGATGATCTATGTCTCCGGCGCCGGCGCCGACATCCGCAGCCGCTTGATGCCGTTGCGGATCAAGGGCGAGGCCGAGCAGGTGCCCGGCCGCTTCGCGCTGGCCACCACGGTACTGCGGCCCGGTGCCATCCGCCCCGTGCAGGGCGAGCGGTCTCCGCATCGCGCGCGGCGGGCACTCTATGCGCTGGCCGGTCCCGTGCTGTCCGTGGCGGTGCGCCTGATGCCCGGCAGCTTCACCACGAGCGCGGCCGTGGGAAGGTGCATGCTGGCCATGGCGAGGGCCGAGACCTCAGGGACCGGGATGGTCGTGGTCGAGAACAGGCAGATCAACACATTCGCCGCGCCCTGATCGGGCCCGAGGTGGTTAGCGCGGAGCGCCCGGCAAGTTTCGTGCAGCCGAGCGGCCATGCACGACGGCGAGGCTCAAGCCCTGCGCTCGGCCAACAGGCTCAGGAATTCCTTTCGCAACGAGGTGTCTTCGAGGAAGGATCCGCGCATCACGCTGTTCACCATCCTTGCGCCATCGTCCTTCACGCCGCGCCAGTGCATGCAGTAATGATCGGCTTCCAGCACCACGGCGAGGCCGTCGGGCCGCAGGCGTGATTCGAGCAGGTCGGCGATCTGCACCACCGCTTCCTCCTGGATCTGCGGCCGGCTCATCACCCAGTCGATCAGTCGCGCGTACTTGGACAAGCCGATCAGGTTGGATGCGGCATGGGGCATGACGCCCACCCACACGCGTCCCATGATCGGGCACAGGTGGTGCGAACAGGCGCTGCGCACGCGCATCGGCCCGACGATCATCAGCTCGTTCAGATGCTGCACGTTGGGAAACTCGGTGACCTCGGGCGCGGCCCGATAGCGGCCCGCGAAGACCTCGCGCACGAACATCTTGGCCAGCCGCTTTGCGGTCTCGCGGGTGTTGTGGTCGTGCTCGACGTCGATCACCAGGGCGCGCAGCAGCGCGTCCGCCTTGTCGGCCACCTCCCGTTGCAGTTCGTCCAGCTCGCCGGGCCGGATGAACTCCGCCAGGTTGTCGTTGGCGTGGAACCGTGCGCCGGCCTCGCGCAGGCGGTGGCGGATGCGGTCCGAGATGGCGGTGGCATCGGCATGGCGAATGGATGCCACATCGGAGGGTGCTGTTTGCATGATCAGGCCTTTGGCAGCGGCGGATGGCGTCGTGCGCTGTCGAACCCGAATGCCCGGCATGCACCATCAGCTCATACGCAGCACCGGGCCATCCGGATGCATGCTTGCCGTCCATCGACGGATTCAGGCGGCCAGGGGTTTGCCCGAAGGCTGTCGGGAGAGCGCCGCGACGGCATCGACCCACTGTGGCTGGTCATTGAGGCACGGGATCAGGGTGAGCTCCTCGCCGCCGGCGGCGAGGAAGGTTTCGCGTCCGCGGATCCCGATCTCCTCCAGGGTCTCGATGCAATCGGCCACGAACGCCGGGCAGGCCACGAGCAATCGGCGTACGCCCTGCGCAGCCAGCTCCTTGAGCACGACGTCGGTATGCGGTTCGATCCACTTCGCGCGGCCCAGCCGCGACTGGAACGCCAGCGACCAGCGCTCGTGCGGGACGCCGAGTGCGGCGGTCAGGCGCTCGCTGGTGCGCACGCATTGGGCGCGATAGCAGCGCTCCAGCACGTTTGCCGGAGGCTCTAGGCAGCACGACGGACCGCACAGGCAGTGCCGGCCGGTCGGGTCCGCCTTGCGGATGTGACGCTCGGGCAGGCCGTGATAGCTCAGCAGCAGATGGTCGTGCGGCTGCGCCAGATAGGGCCGCATGCTGGCGCCGAGCGCGGACAGGTACTCCGGCCGGTCATGGAACGGCGCAACCAGATCCAGCTGCAGCCGCAGGCGATGGCGCTGCAGGGTCTGCCGCGCCTCTTCCAGGACCGTGGTGACGGTGCTGTCGGCAAACTGCGGATACAGCGGCAGCAGGGTCGCGCGTTGGATGCCGCGGCGGGCGAGGTCGCACAGCACCTTCTCGATGGAGGGTTCGCCGTAGCGCATCGCCAGTTCCACCGGCGCGCCGTGCCAGCGTTCGGCCACCCGCGCCTGCAGGCGTCGGCCGATCACCAGCAGCGGCGAGCCTTCGTCCCACCAGATCGAGCGATAGGCCGCGGCCGATGCCGCCGGACGCGTGCGCAACACCAGCGAGACGATCAGCCGGCGCAGCGGCCACGGCACGTCGATGACGTGGCGATCCATCAGGAACTGGTCGAGATAACGCCGCACGTCGGCGACGTCGGTGGAGGGCGTGGAGCCGAGGTTCACCAGGATCAGGGCTTGGTCGGGCATCGATGGTTTTCCGGTGGAGGCAGGAAGCGGGTGCGAGGTGCGTTGCCGGTCACAAGGCGTCGAGATCGCCGAGCACGACCTCGGCCCGCGGCAGCACTTCGGCGCGTTGTGCGGGCGGCATGCGCTCGAGCTGGCGCAGGGCCATGCCGAGGCGCGGATGGGATGCCAGTGCGCGGTGATGGCGTGCCAGGAAATCCCAGTACAACGCGTTGAACGGACAGGCGCGTTCGCCGGTGCGCTGATCGTGCCGGTAGCGGCAGCCGGCGCAGTAATCGCTCATCCTGTGGATGTAGTTCGCCGACGAAACGTAGGGTTTGGTCGCCAGCAGGCCGCCATCGGCGAACTGGCTCATGCCCAGCGTGTTGGGCAGCTCCACCCACTCGAAGGCATCGACGTAGATGCCGAGATACCAGCGGTGCACCTGTCCGGGGTCCAGGCCGGCCAGCAGCGCGAAGTTGCCGATCACCATCAACCGCTGGATGTGGTGCGCGTGGGCATGCTCCAGCGACTGCGTGATGGCCTGGTGCAGGCAGTTCATGCCGGTGGCGCCGGTCCAGAACCAGGCCGGCAGATCGCGCCGGTGGCCGAAGAAGTTGGCCTCGGCGTACACGGGCATGCGCGCCCAGTACACGCCGCGCACGTACTCGCGCCAGCCGAGGATCTGGCGGATGAAACCCTCGACCGCCGCCAGCGGCGCGCGACCCTCGCGCCAGCACGCTTCGGCGCGTTCGATCACCTCGCCTGGCGAAAGCATCTTGACGTTGAGCGCGAACGAGATCAGTGAATGGAACAGGCGCGGCGCCTGCGTGCTCATCGCGTCCTGGTAGTCGCCGAAATCGGCGAGCCCGTGGCGCAGGAAGGCATCGAGCTGGAGCAGCGCCTCGTCCCGGTTGAGCGGCCAGCGGAACGTCCCGGCCGCGGGCGTGCCGAAGCTTTGCACGCCCGCCGCCACGATGCGCCGCCACAGCGCGCGGTGGTCGTGCGACGGTCGGGCATCGGCCGGTTCGCTCGGCGTACCCGGCCAGCGCTTGCGGTTGTCGGCATCGAAGTTCCATTGGCCGCCCACCGGTCGCCCTTGCCTGTCCAGCAACACCTGGTGCTTCGCGCGCATGTGCCGGTAGAACAGCTCCATCTTCCAGCGCCGCCGGCCGGCAAAGAACGTCGCCACCTCGTCGCGCCGGGTCAGGAAGTGTTCGCTGTCCACCTGCCGGGCGGGAATGCGCAGCTGCTGCGCGTACTCTGCCAGCTGGCGATCCAGGCGCCACTCGTCCGGCGCCTGATACTCGAAGGTGCTCGCGCGGTACTCCCCGATCAACTGGTCGAGGTTGGCCTGAATCGACTGACGGTTGGCCGCGTCGTCGATCGCGAGATAGCGCACGCGATGACCAGCTGCCTCCAGCCCACGGGCGAAGTCGCGCATGGCGGCGAAGATCGCCAGGATCTTCTGCGCGTGGTGGAGGACGTAATCCGTTTCCTGGCGGACTTCCATAAGCACGTAGAGCACGTCGGGATCGCTGGCCGCGAACCAGGAATGTTCGGGGTTGAGCTGGTCTCCCAGCAGCAGGCGCAGCATGGTCATGGCACGCTGCCGTCCGGTTCAGCGTGCCGTCGGCGAAGTCGCCGCCCGGCGCTGGCGCAGCGTCGAGACCAGCGACACCAAGAGCACCGCCACGGCCAGCAGCAGGGCCACGCTGGCGGCCGCATCCGCGCCGGCCAGGCCGGCGCCGCGTTGCTTCACGCCTACACCGATCAGACCCCACAGCGCCGCGAGCGCATACCAGGGATTGCCGCGCATGCGCACGATCATGGTCAGTACCAGCGCCGCCGCCAGCGCGAACAGCACCAGCGTCCACGCCAGCATGTCCGCCACCGGCAACAGGCGGAACGCCACGATCACCTGGGCCAGGTTGAGGAACACCGCCAGCGACACCCAGCCGGCGTGCAGCGACAGCGGGACCCACTGCCACCACGGCCCGCGCGCGTGGCCGGCGGTGTGCGACGCCTGCCAGGCGGCTGCGAGCAGGCACGCCAGGCTGGCCCAGATGACGAACAGCGCGAGCCAGAACCACTGCTGCGAGAACACGATCATCCATGCCGAGGTCAGCGCGAAGCCGGCCGCCGTCAACCCCCGGATGCGGCGCAGCGCCGCCGTGGCGTGCCGCTCGAACAGCTGTCGCGTGCCGAAGATCGCGTCCAGCACGAAGATCGGCCCCCAGATGGCGAACGCGTAGCCGGCGGCCACGATCAGGGTGGGATAGCGATCCGAGATCTCGCCGTTGGTCGGCCCGAACGCGCCGGTGTTGGACAGCCAGGCGACGACGGGCATCGCCCAGGCGAGAAAGGCGACGAGGTATTTCACGGGCATTCTCCAGCAAAGCGATCGCGGTCTGCGCCAAGCTCGGGCCAGCGCTGGGGCACCCGGCGGATCGCGGTCGGGTCGTACCCCATGGCGGACGCCCGATCGAGCATGGCGGCGTAGTCGGCCTCCGACACGGTGGGCGTACGGGAAAGGAACCACAGATAGTCGCGCGCATCGCGCACCACCATCGCCTGGGTGCCGTCGGCCTTCAGCCAGCCGACCAGATACCGGGCGCTCAGGAAGGCGAAGAAGCGTACGCGCCATTCGCCATGGCCGCTGCCCTCGACCACGCTCGCGGTCGACTTGAACAGCCTTGCCGGCGCGTCGAAACCCCCGTGGCGCTGGCGCAGCCAGATGCAGAGTGAGCCGTCGTCGTTGCGCCGGAAGGTTTCCACCGCGTTGTAGCTGTCGCGCTCGAAACGGGGCGTGATGGCAGCGAGGACATGCCAGCGCCCCAGGTAGCGACCCACATCCGCGGTGTGCACCGGCCGGATCGGGTCGAACTGACGCGCACGCGCCGCCGGCGTGGGCAGCACCCACACGGCGAGGAGCGTCAGGATGAGCAAGCGTTTCACCCGGGGCAACCTCGTCTGCTGCGATCAGGACCGCTACATGCAGCTCATACGGCGCACGTTCGCATTTGGATGCCCTGTCGCCACCAGGCGCGGCGTCGGCGGCCTAGGAGCCGATATCGCTCGGGTGCCGCCCCGCTCCCCTTGCCATGCTGGCGAACACGCCATCGCGGCGTATCCAGGCGTGGTACAGCGCCGCCGCCAGATGCATGAGCACGACGGCGAACAGCAGCAGCGCCAGCCAGGTGTGGGCCGTGCGCAGCACGGCGTACACCGTCGGGTCGTGCGGTGCGATCGCCGGCAGGCTGAGCCCGCCGGGCATGGTCACCGGATAGCCGCCAGCCGAGACCATGGCCCAGCCCACCAGCGGCATGGCGAACATCAAGGCGTACAGCAGGATGTGCGAGGCCGTCGCTGCAGCCTTCTGGATGGCCGGCAGGTCGGCCGGCAACGCCGGTGGCGGATGGCGCAGGCGATTGGCCAGGCGCACCGCCACCAGCAGGAGGATCGCGATGCCCAGCGGGCGATGCAGGCTCACCAGGGCGGGACGCAGGCTCAGCGAGGCGACCATGCCGACGCCGACGAAGAGCATCGCCAGGATCGCCAGCGCCATCGTCCAGTGCAGCACGCGGGCGAGCAGGTTGAAATGGGCGGAGCTGCCGGCGCGGTTCATCGGTCCGACTCCGGTGTCGCGGCGTGGCCGGTGGCGGCGCCGGCCTCGCCGCTGGCGATGTCGTGCTCGCGGCGGTTGAACGACACCGAATAGACGGCCGAACGCGCCGCCAGGATCGGATCGTCGGAAGCCTCCACGCCGGTGGGCAGCACCAGCGGATCGTAGTTGATGTCGCGGCAGGCGCCGGTGGCCTGCGCGCTGCTGCTTTCCACCACCACGGTGCCGACCGTGACCCGCGGGCGATCCTCCGGCCAGCTCTGCGAGGGGTTCACCGGATCGTCGGCCTGCGCCAGCGTCACCACCATGTCCCAGCGCAGTTCGCCCTTCGCCAGACGCGCCGCAAGATCCTCGGCCAGGTAATCGGCATCGGCCTGGTCGCGTTGTTCCGGCGTCATCCCTGCAAACGGGGTTTGCGGCTGCATCGACCAGCGCACGTTGCGCACGTTGCCGGCGCGGTTGACGAAGCGGAAGGTGTCGACGCCGTTGAACGTGGTGTTCGCCCAACTGGTGGACCACGGCGCGTGGGCGGCCCAATCGGCGAAGCGGGCGAATTCCGGATGCGCCTTGGCAAACGCCGCCTGGCGCGCCGGATCGGGCTTGCCGGTGGCGGGATCGGGGGTGTTGGCGCGGGTCTGCTCATAGAAGGCCTCGACCGAGGACACGCCGAAGAACGGAAAGCTGTTCATCGCCATGCGCCATTGCTGGCCGTCGTCGCTGTCGAGCTTGAGCGCCATGCTGCGCACGCGCGCCCTGGCGTCCAGGCCGTACGGCGAGCCGCCGCCGATCGACAACCTGCCGACGAACGGCGTGCGCACCGGCGCGAGCAATCGCGCGCTCGACAGCGCCGTTCCCTGTCCGTTGCCCTCGAAGTAGCCGGCCACGCAGACGCCCTTGGCGTGAGCCCGGCGAAACCCGCGCCAGACCTGGCCGTTGGCGGTTTCGATCGCGTTGGTGAAACGTTGCGACGTGAGACGGCTGGAACCCAGCCAGCCGCCGACCCATGCGAACGCAAGGGCGACGGCGGCGACGATCAGCGCGATGGCAAGCCATGCCAAGGTCGCACGCCGACGGCTGGCGGGAATGGCGGCGGGATCGGAATCAAGCATGGAGCCTCCGGTCAATGGAGATGAAACGAGGGTGCCTGGTTCCTTTCGCTGGTACGACGGCCGCGGTTACCCCGATGCGCCGCCGGCGCCGGCCGGAGACGCCGCGTACGCGTCCGGCGCCTGCTGCCGCGACTGCCCCTGATCGACCATCGACGCCGGCTAACCGCCGTGCCGGAACATCGCTTCGTCCCATGCGCACGCGGTTGTGCATCCAGGCCCGGGCCGAATGCCCGAGGCCGGCGGGACTCAGGCCAGGATGCGCAGCAGCGCGGCCAGCGCGATCGCGGCGAACACGCCGGCGATCACGTCGTCGACCATCACGCCGAAACCGCCCTTCACGCGCCGGTCCAGCCAGCGGATCGGCCACGGCTTCCAGACGTCGAACAGGCGGAACAGCGCGAAACCGGCCACCGGCATCCACCACGCGAGGCCATCGGCGGGAAGCAGCACGCCCAGCAGCGGCAGCAGCGCCAGCCACTGGCCGATGAACTCGTCCCAGACCAGGCTGCGATGATCGTCCACGCCCAGCGCGCGGCCGGCGATGTCGCAGGCACGCACGCCGACGGCGAAGCCCGTCAGCAGCACCAGCACGTAGCCCCACGCGGGCAGGCCGCGCAGGACCAGCCACGGCAGCAGCGCGGCCAGCGAACCGAACGTGCCCTGCGCCAGCGGCGCCAGGCCGGAACCAAAACCGCAGGCGAGCCAGCCCCACGGCGTGGCCAGCAGGGCACGCCTTTGCGTGGCGCTCAGGCGCTTTCTGTCATTCACGCGAAATGCTCCCAGCCCGGCGTGCCGGGCTCCATCCAGCCACTGTCGTGACCACGTACGCGCACCCCGGTGCCGGCCACGATCCGGCCGATGCGAGTGGCACCGCAGCCGAGCCGCGACAGGTCGGCCTGCACCTGGCTCAACCGGTCGGGCGGCACGCAGAAGCACAACTCGTAATCGTCGCCGCCGCCCAGCGCAAAGTGCAGCGCGGTGGCGTCGTCGTACAGACCCAGCAGCGCCGACGAGCGCGGCAGCAGCGCGGCGTCGATCTCGGCTCCCACGCCGCTGGCGGCGCAGATGTGGCCCAGGTCGGCGAGCAGGCCGTCGGAAACGTCGACGCAGGCATGCGCCTGCCCACGCAGCGCGACACCGGCGGCCAGCCGCGGCGTCGGCCGGTTCAGCCGTTCGACGAGGTAGTCGCGCAACTGGCCGCGATCATCCTCTTCACGGCGCCATTGCTGCAGCAGGTTCAGGCCGGCGGCGGCATCGCCCAGCGTGCCGGTGACCAGCACCGCGTCGCCCACGCGCGCACCGG
>ERZ778017.459-NODE-459-length-56577-cov-4.698861_pt1 | contig 56577 bp, 31 predicted proteins | sample MGYA00375747_ERZ778017 | MGnify/ENA primary metagenome ERZ778017 (study PRJEB29350, sample SAMN05509838) | bioreactor metagenome | biome: bioreactor; material: wastewater | place: South Africa: University of Cape Town | collected 2014-03-17 ...
AACCCCCTTGGCTTCACAAAATAACTGGTACCTGAACCCTTTGATATAGGCCAAAGAGTCCAATATGACAATATTGGACCGGCTAAGATCCCGCTTCACCGCCGACATTTGTGTTCCTCTCGCGTGCTTTTCCAAGTTTGAATCCTTGTATGTATCGTGGGATATCCCCAATGTTTCGTCTGAATGGTATACTACTGAGTAATTATGCCCTGGCTGGTTCTCGGGCTTCAGGGCCTCGATTCGTTCTGTCAAAAGCTCCACTAGCTCCTTCGCTAATTTGGTCTTACCTGAGCACGGTAAGCCTGTAAATACTACCAATGGCATAGGGATTTGAACTAGCTATAGTTTTAGTTGAATAAACTGAAAATTTTTTGTTCGCATACTAGTGAAAAATACCTAATCATCACCGTTTATCATTTTGCACCATTTGATTTCGTCATGAATTTCCTTCCAAGACGACTTTTCCCCGACTATAATCTACCGTTGAGCAATTTCAAGGGCCACCATCAAAAAGCTTTGACGAAATTCGGCCATTTGGCGCCACAAATCGACGTTGTTCTCGAAGTGAGAGACTGTAGAGCACCATTATCTACAACAAATGTGTTATTTGATAAGGTTTTGCCCAACAAGAACAAAATTGTACTTTACAGTAAGAAGGATCTTTCAATTTTGAAACCACTGTTGTTGGATAAATGGCACAAGTCAAAAAACGAACAGTACATGTTTGTTGACTGTAGAAACAGAAGAGATGCTCGGGGCATCATCGACGTTTTGTCGAAGAAATACCACGAAATGGACCCTCCTCCACCATTAGGTTTGCGTATGATGATTATTGGGATGCCCAATGTTGGAAAATCCACGTTGGTAAACACCTTGAGACAGGTTGGGTTGAAGGACGATGGGGTTGCTGCTGTGTCGACAAAAGTAAGAAAAGTGGCCAAAACTGGTGGCCAGCCTGGAGTTACACGGTCGACTAGTGAAATTATACGGTTAAGTCGAGATCCAGAGCTTCTCGTCTACGATACGCCCGGGGTATTTTTGCCTACTGTGAAAGATAACGAAACCATGCTTGCTTTGAGTCTTGTAGGGTGTGTTCACACCTCTTTTATTGATCCGGTGATTCAAGCTGACTATCTACTTTATCTCTTGAATCTTCAGGACCCGTCAGGTTCAAGGTATGCCGAATACATGGACCATCCTACCAATTCAATTGACGAGTTGTTGTACCATATTGCGAAAAAGAGAAAGGTTTTGAAACACGATGGTTCGTATGATGAACTAGGAATGGCCAATCACTGGATAAGTCTTTGGAAGCAGGGAAAACACCAAAATTACCGTGGTCTTTTCGACTTGGGAGCGATCTTGGAAATAAATGGTCAGGAATTGAAATCCATGTTCCAAAAGGAAAAAGATAGAGTGTCGACAATGAAGGTCCATGAAAAAATTGTCAATAGTTTGGGAGAAGATGGGACGGGAAAATCAAAGCATAGAAATAGAACTGCTAAGGACAGAGAGTATGATATTAGAAACCAATTGTTTAAATTATGAATAATGACCCTTGATGAAATTTATTGTAACCGATCATTCCTGATGATCATCTTGTACATATTTTGAATATACTAGTTTCCTAGAAGATCGTCAACATCAAAGTATTCAGCAAACTCTTCTTTTTCGAGTACTTGATTGTCAACTCTGGAGTCTTTATCTAGCTTCCTCATCTTGTTGGACGTGCTCTTTGCCACAGATTTCACTCCAAACCGGTCTATAATCTTTTCAGTCAACTCCCTATTATTTTTCTTGAGCCAGCTTGTCGTAGTGTCTGTGTTGACGGTAAAAATGTTTGTCAAGTTGAGAAGGTTGGACTTCTCACTGACTAAATACTTTTCAATGAATTTGTCTTCATTCAAAAACTCAAAGAGTGAACTCTTGTCTAATGATAATTTAATAATCTTTTTGATATTATTGTTAAACTTCTGCAATGCTGGTGAAGACGCTAAAAGTTTGGTATCCACATCATGAGGCGTTTCCACCGGTACTTTCAAAAATTGCGTATCTGCCAAAGCAAGTTTTTGGTTGTTAATCACCTTCAGGTTTGGCGTTTCATCTTTGTCCAAGTCATTCGATAATACAAATTGATCCATTAGGTCGAGGTCGTCGCTAGAAGGATATTCTCGTTTGTTGAAGCTTCTATTGTCCTTAGTGTCATCTTCCACTTTAAGTCGTCCGTCAGTATTTAAATCATCATATTCTTCATCTTCATCATCTTCATCATCCGTTCCCTTGTTTTCTGATTCCAGCTCCTTCATTGTCAACCATGGAAATCTGCCAAACTTTTCATCTTCCTTGAAAGCCAACTGGATTATAGCAAAAGTGTAGCTGAATTTTTTTTTAATTTGTACAACGTTAGGAAGCAATGCTGCAACTGATATATCTTTTCCGTCAACAGGAACGTATCTCACGATGGCGGCGGCTTCAAAGTCAATTAACGTCTTTGCAAGGGAATTGAATTCAATGCAATTTCTAGAAGTCGAATCGTTCGAAGAAGGAAGAACATACGATGATTCATTCACAAAGTAGGCATACGGAAGGTTTTTCAATTTTATAAACCCAAGGATATCAATTGCTTCTTTAGTAGGAAGTCGACACAACAGTTTCAAATCGTCCGTCACAGCTTGCACATCTGTCTTGGAGATTTTATAGGCTGGAACGTAATCAGACGAATCCACTTCAACTTTCTCATAATTCTCGTCGTCGCTATTCTCATCAATTTCATTTTCGTTATCGTCCGTGTTTGAAGTGGCTTTACTTTTATACTTTTTCACATAGTATTTGGTTTGTCGCTTCACAAGCTCAGCTTTCCCTGACTCTATTGTGTACTCATGTCCCGATATGAGTTTTTCGGGACGAGTAGCAGGATATACCTGGATGTTTATAGACAAGAGTTCCGAGCTATCGGGGTTTTCAAGATCTGCTCCAAACCGTAATTGTGATGTCGAAATGGGTCTTGGACTGACCTTTTTCAAAATCGACGTATTTTCAAGTAGTCCCTCAACATCAGATACCAATTTCCCATTCCATCTGTGTACTATCTGAACCAAAGTAGAGTTGCGGTGACACGAGCCTACTACGACAACATTAATGTGATTGTCGCGTATAAACGACGTGTAGGCATCAAACTGGTCGTCAGTACCCACATCGACTGACTCGTTGGTGACTATAACCAAGTTCCTCGAAAACTTTAGATGAATCTTCGGTTTGAACAAATCAAGGCCCCGGTAAACGGATGATAAAAAGTCTGGTTTTGCATCAGAACTAACCAGTAAAACCCTTGCGTATTCCTTAAGATCATTATAAGTAAACTGGTTATCTGCAAATATCGGGTCGTCGTTGCCATGGACCACTAATCCAATTCTATCTATTTTTCTATTCTTTAACAAGAGGTTAGTTAGGTGGTCGTAAACGTACGACAAACCGGTATCGAAGTGGGATTTTTCGTGCCCTGGCGGCACAGTGTCCATATATGGATTGGTATCCACGGCGAAGACAGTAAATTCCTTCGACGACAGCATCAATTGAGCCAGGGTTTGCTTATCAAATGTATGGTGCGTGATTTCTGTAGGACGGTGTAGTGAGATTTTACCACAAACAAACATTATCGTGAAATATTTATACCCCAGCAAACCATGCCGTCGGACGCTGATTTACAGGCCCTTAAGGCTAAGGAAGCAGAGATATTGTTGTTGAGACAGCAACTAAGAGAAAAGAGCTTTCAGCGACAGAGTGCGGAGGCGTCTTCTTCTGTTAAGAAGCCATCGGGGTACTCATCTCAAGGACATCGCGGCCCGGTGCGACGCAACAATTTCGGTACCAACAGGTGGTATGGTCCTGGGTACCGTGTGCCGAGCAGTATGGTGTTCAATCGGTCTGAGCTGCCGGTGCAACTGCCACTGGATTCAGACAGCCTGGTGTCGTCCAACTATATTTCGCGGACTTCTAGAGGAGGTATGACGTTAGTATCGAAGGATATATACGACCGAGACCAAGCAAAGTACAGGGCAGTTCAGATGAGTCTTCAGGCAAAACAAGAGAAGCAAGCGGAGTATCAGAAACAACAGGATGAGTATCATAGAAAAGTAGCGGAGCAGAGAAGAGCCCAAGCATTACGTACAAGAATCTCTAAAAACCGGACCAAGACTGATGATTGCGATAGAATCGAAATCGACGGCGACAAGTTCGCGGTTGTGAACCAGGGATTCAAGTTGGTCATGATCAGTCAGCCGGTGACGCCTATTGCCAGTAAATCAAAAACCGTAGTATGGAATGAGCGAACATTCAAAAGGCTAGCCAGCGGAAATTTAAAAGCCAAGGGAAGCAAGTATGTGATTTCGATGCAGTTGCACTATTAACAATACTAACATTTAGAGTTCCTAGCGAATGCCGGTATTTTTCCAGAATAGGTGAGTATTTAATCATGATAGAGAACGCATTGGATGAGTTCATGACGGGTTCTCAAAAGCGACGTTTAACTTTATACTAACCACAATTTGTTTCGAATCTTTCGAAGGATTTAGGCATATGTCAGAAAGGTTCACAATGTAAATACCCCCACACCAAGTCGAGAATCAGGCTCTGTCGACAATATCTTGTGGATAAATGCTTTGATCGTAATTGCTTATTATCACACGAACCCAACGATTCTAACACTCCGTTATGTTTATACTTTTTGCAAAACAATTGTACCAATGCCAATTGTCGTTTTGTTCATAAAAAGCCTCGTCATTACGACGATCCAAATTACGAAATATGGATATGTCGTCAGTTTTCCATAGGTGGTTACTGCCAACGAGGAAAATATTGTCCTATGTTGCATTTAAACAACTGTCCTGATTTTGAGGAAGATGGGGTATGTCCTCGAGGTAATGCATGTCAGTTGACCCATCAAGTCACCAAACGTACTCAAGAGTTGATGATTACACCAAGTAACAAATATGACCGAGAACTAGATGACGTGGTGGTTGAGGACGAAGGATCAAAACGAAAGATTATCAGTAGTTATACAATTGACCCCAAGACATTACTAACCAACATTGAAAGAGGAAAATACGACATCTATATAGATAAACTTACAAAAGCAAATGATGAAGAATCCAATCAGTTTATTATTTCCATATCCGATACCGACTCGGATTCTAGTGATGGATTAGAGGAAAACGAAGACTATGTTAAGTTCGGACAAACGTAACTTAATACACGAAACAAAATCCAACCTCAAGGTAGAAACTGTACCATACCAGTAGTTATCACACATTCTAGTACGTCAGCTACGGTAGTACTTAAACCCTCCAAGTTTTCTTTCCACGCGCTTCCAGACGTGCAGTTCCTATGTGATAATGATTGGAACTTCACTACGTCAGATCTTATAAACTACTAACTACCCATGTAACTGTAGGAAAGTGTATGTGAAACAACACGAAAGAGATATTTCAATAAGCAACCTTGCCCCATTTTCTTTGATGCAATCAAAAGTCTCTTTTGGATGTTTTGTGACGGGACCTATTTTTGGTTTCCTAAATTTTGCAGCCAAATGTATGACGTTTGCAAACAGGGGGTTTTTCGCAACCAAAAAAAATGCTGCAAAACATAGTTTTGTTATTTATCTCTTTTTCCTAAATAAAGAATACAGAGTTAGATACTGGTTTTTACGAGTGTCACTTTTTCCCTTCAAGTAGAAAATCGTGACCTTGTATCGGATATCACCTCAAATAGTTGGATTTTATTTGTTTAACATATAGCGGCGGTTGATATATATTTTGCCACAAATTTGGTACTTGCCAAAATAGAGGAGAAGATATAAAGTATTTTGACTGCTTCTTGGTTATTTAAAATCCAATTCTACAACAGATTCAGTTTGTTTGTTTTTGACCTAGGAGCATTGAATTTTTTCAGTTTTACCTTATTCCTACACCCCTTAATAAAAGCACACGTCAATTACAACATTACGAATACGATCAAATCAGTTACAAAACACAACGGTGACACAATTCAATACGTTAACAAGAATAGGCTTGTGCTTTTACTATAAATTTGTTTGGAGTGTAAATATTTTTTATTTGAAACTTGAAACATTTCTAAAACAAGTGTCGTAAATATTTGTCTCACCAAGCTGCTCAAGCGGGAAAGCAGGTTTTATTACAGTTGTACAATGATGTCGAATATGGAAATCAATAAGAGAAACCTACCATCGTATCTTCCTGTTTGTTCGTATCAAGACCGGTACCAACCTTTCAGTTACTTGGGCAATGGTAGTTTTGGATCGGTTTTATTGGCAAGGTACCGGGGAGAGAACATGAAAACATTAATTGAAAAACATGAATCAAAGTTGGGTACAATGATGTACCCATTGAACGATTGCCAAGGTAATCATACGAATTTAGTGGCCATTAAAACCATGACTAAAAAGTTGCCAGTAGTCTCAGATTATTGCAGAGTCAAGGAATTAAGGTTTATTTTGAATGTTAGTTCACATCCGTGTTTGGTTCAAATCTATGAGGTGTTTATCGATGATGTCAAATACCAGTTACATATCGCCATGGAATCAATGAATCAAAACTTACATCAATTAATGAAGGCAAGGCGCAATGTGCATTTTTCTCCGGTAACCTTGAAATCAATTTTGTCACAAATTTTATGTGGGATTCGTCATATTCACAAGCACAACTACTTTCATCGGGATGTAAAACCTGAAAACATCTTAATTATTCCAACTACCCAGTACTATGGTAAAAAAGAAAATGTTCCTCCTCACCGCTACAATGACAATTATATTGTAAAATTGGCAGATTATGGGTTGGCGAGGCACATTCACAATCTACGCCCATTCACTGATTATGTCTCAACCAGATGGTATCGGCCACCAGAAATTTTATTGAAGAACTCATGGTATGCTAAACCAATTGATATTTGGGCATATGGGCTCGTATGTGCTGAAGTAGTCAACTTTTATCCTTTGTTTCCAGGATCGGACGAAATCGATCAATTAAACAAGATTTTGAAAGTATTGGGATGTCCATTATCATCTAGAGAATCATTAGACAAGTTGTCAGTTCCTTTAGGTGGATATTGGAGAGATGCAGAGAACTTGAGTGCACGATTGGGGTTTGTTTTCCCGTCAGAAACTGGCTGCGAAATTGATGATATTTTACCTGATTCTATACCAAAAGATTTACGGTCAATGATAAAGAGTTGTTTAACGTGGAATCCTCAAATCCGGCCGACTGTTGATACCCTTTGCGATTGTTCATACTTTGATAACACAATTATCACCTATGAAGAAACAGTTTATCACGATGCCTTCAAACAACCACCCACCAATTTGCCGTTGGCTCCAGGAAGAATTATTAGTCCAATTTCCCATACCAATTCAATTTCGCCAACCGTCATTAGCAATATCAGTTCGAACTCTGGAACTAGGCCCACGATATATGACGATGAAATTGATGATGGATACAACTACATCTACGATGTGAATAAACAACCTCATGACTGTGAGACCACGGAAGAGGAGGACAACAATGAAGAAATCTCAATTGATATCACAAGCGAAAACGACAACCGCTACGAAAGCATGTATACCGCTAACAGTAAAGGGGGTATTGACGAGATTTATGAATTGCTTGAAAATTGCGAGAATGACTCCACGCCTAGGGGGGTTTATCAAATCGGATCAGTAGAAGATTACGGAAATGTGTCATTCGATAGTCTTTATGGGATAAATGTCAAGTAAAATAGCGTGGTGATGACGGCTAAGGAAATTATGATTGCAATGCGTGAGTAGATTTGCTAGAATAATAAAGATCTGGTACACATGATGTAAGATTTCTGGGACGCATCGTATGATGAACACCGAAAATGGTAATGTTCAGTACCCCATGAAGCCCTGGAGTGCATAATAAGAGGGTATATAATGTATGCCCCACAAGATCTTTTGGCAAGTACAGATAACCATTTTATGAAGAAAAACAGTTCACTAACTTGACTTAGCTATTACAACATTTCTCCATGTGCATATTATTGTCTACTACGGCTCATCCCGACTATCCACTCATAATATTATCGAACAGAGATGAGTATTTAGTTCGCCCCACCAAATTAGCCGAATATCGACCACTTGATAATGGCAACAAAATCTTGTCACCACTTGATATGGGCCGTCCTGAGCACGGAACATGGATCGGAGTTTCCACTGATGGGAAGATTGCGGTTTTGGTGAATTACCGGGAGGTTGACATGCGCCATTCTATTAGTAAAATATCTAGGGGGGTATTGCCAATAAGTTACTTGTCTACGTCGCAACTGGACGAAGGTTGGTACAACAGCATGGACAGTACTGAATTTGAGAAAATCGGGGGATTTTCGTTACTATACGGAAAAATTAGAATGAACCCTGCTACGGGCAAAATTAACCATTTGAACATTTTGTCGAACCGGGGTGATCCTGGGAAAGTATTTTCAAACAATATACCAGTTGATGACTTACACTACGAGATTGGTCGGAAAACCACGTTTGGGTTGTCCAACTCTTTGTATTACCAGCCATGGCACAAAGTTCAGTTGGGAGAAATTTTGTTACATGAAGCCATCAGTGATTATTCCAAGTTCCAGTGGAACGAAGAAAAATTGGTGGAAGAATGTTTCGGGATACTTTCACATGATACATATGATGAAGAGGTCAAGAACTCTGGCGACTGGAACGCTAAATTAGCGGAATTGAAAAACTCAATTTTCATCCCCCCATTGAACACCGATCTCGAAAAAAACCAATCGAGCCATGTTATGGGCAACTATTACGGTACGAGGACCCAGGTGGTTATTCTTGTTGACAAGGTAGGAAATTTGAACTACTACGAAAGAGATTTACACAATGGTGATTGCGAAGAACTCAACATCAGAAAAAACCATTTCAAATTTAAGTTTGATCTATATGGGAAGACGAGTAAGCTTTAACAATGAGTGTGGCACTAGGAAATCCTAGTGCACTAACACACGCCCCTATCCACTACTACATGATACCCTTCTTCAACAGAGGGCTGTACACTTTTATAGAATAAAAGTTAATGATTGAATGCAAAACTACGACTTAGTTACAAAAGTACCGTTTATATGACCTAATTTAACGAGATTTCTTTTCTAAGACGTAGCACTACTGAAACAGAACAGTGCGAGCGCAGATACGACAAGTGATCATTTGGGCCCAAAATTACTTCAAGGCTCGACCGGCATGTGAAGCGATGATTTACGTCATATATAACCTCGGGTGCCACTAGAGAGTTTTGGGTCCGTTATCACCCCATTATGGTATTGCAAACATACAAGGGCCATCCGTCTACAACGGTGTATCACCGAAAACCGCTAGTTGGATCAGACAATCCCAACATACTTTTGTTTATTCCAGGAAATCCCGGCTTGATTGAGTTTTATATAACCTACTTGGAACTAATCCAGAAACAGTTTCCTGAGTTTGAAGTTTTTGCTGTGGGCCATGCGGGATATCAAACCACCGATGTGTCGTTAAGCAATAATCAATCACCCACGGAGTTTAAGTATTATGATTTGCAATACCAAATTAACCACAAATATGAGATTTTCAAGACATTTATTTTGCAACGATACGACGAAACAGAAACTGAAGTCAATCTTTACTTCTTGTCGCATTCTATGGGATCATATATCTGTCAACGAGTCACTAAGAGGTTATTAGATTGTGGAATCTTGTACGGTAAATTCAACATTCGCTTCTCTGGGTTGATTTGTCCCACTATAATGGACATAGCGAAATCTGACAATGGGGTAAAATTTGATAAATTATTCACCTATTTGCCCTTCATAACAATGTTACTTTGGTTTGCGTGGTTATTGGATGTTTTTTTAACTGACTCCACGAAAAAGAGAATCATCAAAACCAAATTCATTAACGTACCACCGACAACCGATTTGGATGATCCTCGTGTAGTAGAAAGCATTGATAACAGTGTAGCGGGCATTTTTAACATGGTGAAATCATCTAGAATTATAAGGCAAGCATTGACCATGGCGCAACAGGAATTGCAAGAAATCTTGACGGAATCGTCGATGAACGATTGGTACTTTAGTAATAGCAAGAACGTATGGGCATTTTTTGCTCCATATGATTATTGGGTGCACAATTCTACGCGAGACTATCTTTTGGAAAAGTACCACAACTTGCAAGAGAACATTCGATTTGAAATCGGAAACGATCCAGACCCAATCACCCATTCATTTTGTGTTCATCAATCGGTTAGATTCGCGGAGATAACCATTCAAAGAATGAACGAATTCTTTCCGAGTGGCATTCCATGAGAAGATGGTAGGTAACAGTTGTGATGGCCAATTACTTGTGAGGCATTCCACTGTAGAGACAGTTATAACTTGCATTTGCAAACTCAATAATGCATCGGAGATAACACTGCATTAGAAAACGGATTTATTTTGTAATATAGACGGCAATAATATAATTTACAAGAATTAGTTGAGTTATGTTCTATTTTTTGGGTAGAATACATACAACTTCGGTGTAGCTGGAGAAGTTGTGATTTACCATAATATAAAATATCAAATGTTGGGAAATTTTTACCGTCAACGTGTCTCAGATAAGAAATTGCTATCACGGAGATAATGTTGGCCGATGCTGTTGTAGGCGATGCATTGCTGATTGTGAGCAAGTGTTGGTCCCAACGCAGCATCTGAAGTTGAACAAAAATTTTAGACTACAAGATGGTGAAGCAATTTCCATGCAAATATCAAGGAAATGAGAGAGCTACAAACATTTACGCGGTTTATATAAAGCATTGAAACTCTCTGTTTTGCGAAACCGGTGGCATTTCATGTGTATCAAACGTTAGACTGGATTTGAATCAACATGATTCAACGTGATTCAACATGACTCAATATGTACAGTTCCCAAAATATGTCGGTCAAGATGACTCCTGAGTCATCTGCGAAGATTTTGGCAGGAGTTTTTTTAAGTGGTAGAGGCTTGACTTTTTGCAACATAAATAGGACTCTTTTGATCCATTTCATAATTTGTAAAATCATCAGATCGTTGTCCGTCAAGTACCTCATCTGACCAATTTATAATAGAATTGGTAGTGTCAACGATGTCGATGGAAGACAAGACTGAGGCTGCGAAATATCTCCCTGAAGTCGATAATGAAACAGTAATTGGAAGCGATAACGACACCGTTGATGGCTTAGCGTTAGATAGAATTTATCGTAAGCTTGATTTCAGAATTATTCCAGCATTGTGGTGTTTGTACTTCCTTACGTCATTTGGTTCAAATTGTTATGGGTTGACATTAACTATGAACACTGCGTCAGGACATTCGTTGATCCAGAAACTTAACTTGACTGGTCATGATACTTCTACTGCGTCGGCGTTGTATTACGTTGGGTATATTATATTTGATGTGCCCATGAACTTGGTTATGACCAAAGTTGCTCCTCAAACTTGGTTAGCTAGAATCGTCATCACTGTTGGTATCGTATATACTTGTTACTCTGCATTATCCAATAGTCAGGGTCTTTTGGCGGTGAGATTCATTTCTGGGATGGTTGGTGCTGGTACATGGCCGGGGTTGACATATTACGTATCATTATGGTATCCTAATGAACGGTCAACGAGAAGAATTGGCTACTATTATACTGCAGCACAAATATCTGCTGCTGTTGCTGGATTAGTTTCAGCCGGGTTTCAGAAAATCGATGGTAATTTGGGCAGAACTGGCTGGCAATGGATGTATTTAACCTACGGGTGTATCACAATTGCCGTAGGTCTTCTGTTGTTTTGGTGGCTTCCTGATAGACCTTTCAAAACATACGATGAACCTAAAAGTGCCTTCATGCGGTTCCTCACTCGATTCTTCACTCCAACCCACCCATTGAATGCTCACGACAGAGAATTACATAGACTTGATTTCCAGCATCGATACAAATTGTTGGAATGGACTTGGAAAGACGTGGCATTGGTTATTACTGATGCCAGAATCTGGGCCATCATCATCATGTATTTTGGTGTAGTGGGTACAGGGTTTGGATTGGCGGTGTTCGGGTCTACAATCATCGCTGCCAATAACCCATCATTGTCGGGGATCCAAGTTTCCTTGTTGTATGCCCCAATCTGGTTATTCGATTTGGGTGGTATTGTGTTAATCACCCCATTCGCCGATAAATACAAACGGTTGCGGCCAATAATCTTCAATGTGTGTTGCATTATTATCATTGCTGGGTTGTGTGTAACTACATACGCTGATGGGTTTTGGAACAGATGGGCAGGGTTATTAATTTGTGGGTTTGGATTGGGCCCAACCGTGCCTATCTGTATGTCCTGGGGGGCGGAAATATTCTTCAAGCGTTATGGTGACGTGGGAACCGCAGTGGCTGCTGCGTTGACGTCTGGTTTAGGGAACTTGGGGTCGGTTACATCGACCTACGCTTTATATTCTGGGTGGCCAGCAGACAAGGCCCGGTTATACCAGTATTCCAATATGATTTTGGTACTCATGTTGGGATGTAGTATCATCTCGTGCTGCGTATGTTATGTCATCAAGGATCGGGTTAGACAAGTGAAACCCACCGACAACCTCGACGTCGACCTCAAACTGGAAAACGACCAATCATAATTTTTAATAATAATCAATCGTCAAATGCAATAATTAATATAGTCCACACCCTGTAAACGTTTTCTCCTTTCTACTGGTAAAATGTATTTGTATCTTATATTAGATTAAATACCTATGCATCAACCGATACCCATAAATAACAAAATCGACCTAGAAAGCCGAACACAAGTATGGTTCAAAAAGCGACCATGACATCACATACATAATTAACAAACTACTGTCGTGAAAGTAATTAATCACCCTGACTATCTACTTAGTTCTTCTTTTTGAACAATGGTTCACCAATGTTCTTACCTCTCAACTTAACACCCAAAGCTCTTTCCAATTTACCCAAAACTTGTTGGTTAGGAATGGCTCTACCGGCTTCGTAATCGTTGATAACTTGAGGTTTCTCGTTGACTTTGGTGGCCAAATCCTTTTGAGTCATCTTTTTTTCTTGTCTTGCTTGGGAAATGGTCTTACCAACAGATGCATCAACTTTCTTAACACCAACAACATCATCAGTGTCGTCCAATTTGGTCAATCTTTGACCTTCTGGGTTGCTTGCTTTGTTGCTAGAACCATACTTTTTTTCAGTACCAACCACAGCACCAGCTCTTCTGGCAGCGTTCAATTGTGAGGAGGTTTTGGCAACGGTTTCTCTAGGACCACTTCCACCAACTCTGGCTTTAGATCCGATCACGGTAACAGTATCCCAGTCAGACATTCTGTGATTATTTGATACTTGTAAAATTATCACTTGTAATAAATTTTGATTTATCTGGGTGAACTTGTGACTACACGAAAATGCGAATTTTCTAGAATGTTCTGTCGTGCTATTTGTGACACGGGAAACTACCCTCCACGTCAGAATTACTACCATGCGCACCTAGGCTGGTACTGGCCAGGGGGATTGTCGCCCTACATAGTAGTCGTACGACATGAAGTCTTGACACAGAACTCGTTAATGGCAATCACTTTCCGTGTGTTGAGAAATCTTCAAAGTTCCCATGTACCATGATGAGTTCCAAGTATATATGATTGCTCGTTAATAGAAAACTGTAGAATAAGTTTCGTGCTGAAATGGTATATTGCATTGTGAATTTATGTAGCCATTTGTGGTTCTTTCTCAGTTACGAAACATGTGTAGAGACATCTCTCCTTTCTGTTGAGTGGTAAATACAAATCAGGTCCACTTACCCTTCTGATGTGAAAATAGTGGCCTTTTTCAGTTTCCTTGTTGTTTAAGTTGATTTAATGGACCATCGGACAAGCAAACTTTTGTGGTTTTCAGTCAATACAACCGAGTAGTCTTTATCAACCAGTCTTAATCGAAAACCAAAGAGGTGCTTCGGATGCGTATATCGTTATATTAATTTTAAAAATATACCAGTTGTCGTGTATCATGCTGGTCTTTAGTTGTTTAAAGTGGGAAACGAAATATCGAAGATAGTCTCGTTTTAGTTGCACCAACACTTGAAAGTCCCATTTCTAAATTCGATTATTGTTTGTTCACGTGTAGCTCAAGCAGTATGGTCAGAGTTAAAATAGTACCTGGGATAGTGTTCTAGTACATGTTGCAAAAGAAAGAACCTCATGAACCAGGATATTTTTTATAAGAAGTCAAACCTGACACAGTGGGTTAAACAGATTTAGCCATTGAGTCCTCAATAATGAACTGGAGCATATTCCACACTAGACCAAACATGGATACTTTATTGGAATAAACATTTCAAATTTTCTCAAAATCATACCAAATTTGCTTGTCATCGAAGGCCACTCTTAATTCCTGTTTTTCTGCATCATAGTCGGGTTGATCAGGATAGGTTAAATCACTACGGTTGATCTTAAAATGAAACGTGTTCAACTTGGGAACTTCATTATTCAAGCAAGTCACGATTGATGGTACAAGCTGTCTGTCTATCTGGGAGACAATAACAGTAACCTTCGTAATAGTTTCAGGTAAGACAACTGGAAAATAACTAATATTCTCCAAAGTAAGCGATTTTACTTCAGTTGGAAACCTATCAACGGTTATGTCTCCCCGAATAGTTAAAGTGTGTGCCCTGCAAGTTACAATGTGATTCATACTCACATTATCAATTACTAAATCTCGAAACTTCAAGTTGGAATATAATAATCCTAACATACCTCTTGAGTCATTATTAATAGTAACTTTCGAAAACGTTGTTCTCAGTGTTGGATGAACTCTCATTGAATGCACTATTCTTGGCCACCTGAATAATTTAGTCACTGCAAGAATCAAATTTTTTCCTCTAAACTCCTTCTCAAAAGTAACGTCACAATGGAGGTCCAGTTCAGACACCATTGAGAAAAATTCAACAACTGTCCGCACATATGTTTTGCATTTGAATACAATAGGTAAGGGTTCCATAGCCCATTGTGGGAAAATTCCCCTGCGCGAGTTGAGGTAGTTCAACTTTTGTTGGAATGAAATATTCTTGAACAAGTTGATCTCGTCCGCAATATGTGGAATTCTATTTGGTTCCATAAAGGCTTTCAACGTGCATGTGTGTGTGGTTATATTTACCCGGTAATTACCTTCTTCATTTGCAACCAAAGCTGGTATCATGTTGAACTGAATTAGTTCGTTACTAGCTATTTTAAGACTTTGGTCGTTGAGTACAACCCATTTGTGACTACTATTCGATAAAAAGAATTGATTGAAAACATCAACATGATCCACGTTAATAGATATATCATTTGCAATTTGTTCTAAACAGAAGTTGAATCTATTTGGAAAGATTTTTACAGCATTTTCACCATTGATTCTGTTACACTCCCGGACTTCTTCTAAGCGCTCTTCGTCTTCAAAAGGAAAATCTCTTAAAACATCAATAAAATTGTTGTACAAAACAGCTCTCGATCTTGGAAACCTAAAAAATTGGAGTCGTTCTTCCATAACTGATATCTTGCAATAGATTTACAAAAGAGGTACGTTACTTTGATACCCGCTATATTCGACTTGGTTGCAAAAATAAGAGGCTTAATATATGCAGTAAAATCTATTCTAATAGACTAAGTTGACAGATCAGTAGATAGCCTTATAGATAGATTGCTCGATCCTCTACATCGTATGTACTTAGTTGATGTCGGGTGAATAAGTTGATTAAAATCCGTGGTTCGTTTCTATAATACAATATACTCTGATCGGTAAAGATCTTTCTGTTCCTCCGAGTAAAATTTAGGATTCAAATACGAGCGATCTCTGCATCGAATTTGACGAAGATTCGGTGGACAAAACAAGTCATCGAAAAATTGATTATCAGCATAATAAGATCGTTTACCAGGCGGATTCCATGCATAAATATATTGAAGTTGAGTATGTTCTGTCCTATGCATTCCATGTCCTATAGTTAAAAATGTGTACTTTGTCTTCTCTGAAGGTAATTCGACCGATCTGAGATTTGTTTTAGAGTTTTCAGGGAATTTCAAATATAGCATCTCTTGAAAATCTGTTTTAAGTATTAACACTTCCAATGCTAGAGGCAATTCGATAGGGATATATTTCATGATTATTTTTGGGATTTCCAATTGTAAAAACTTCAAGTTTGAATTTGCAATTGCTTTGAGGTTAAATCGATAAGATTCCAAGCCATGCATAGCTAATTTTCCACTGATCTCATGGAATATACTCGTATCAGTCTTGTAACATAATCTCAAACTTGACATAGACATTGGAATATTAGACATAATAAACATGCCCACTGAGTCAATTGATAGACTTTGTAGCTTTATTAGGGGCCAATCACAAATAATCGTATTCAAGTTTCTTAGTCCAAGAGATTTTAGTCGAGGAACTTTCTGAAAAAATGAAAGTAAGTTTGAAGGCGTACTATACCATACCCTGTCTCCAATATCTCCAACTATATGCGTCAAGCGTTCTGGAAATTTTTTCAACAATTCTAAGTTACATCCAGTCAATTCCAAAACGCGTAATCTTGAATTTTCTTCAAGAATACATGGGAATTCTCCTTGGGCTTTGACATACAACTCTTCCAAACTAAGCGGTAACTTATGACGTTTAAGTCCTCGTCCTATCTCAATACGTAGTTTTTTCAAAGATTGTGGGTATTTGCCAGTAATGAAAAAGTCGACAGGATCTATTAGTTGAGGGATCGAACGTTCGTGGGAGTCTTCATACGCTCTAGGATGATTGGCGACCAGTCGGCGGATCCATGTATTTGTTTTATACCTAGAATGTGTTTCCGAGCATTGTAGTTCCCAATGTAAATTTTCATCGTTGGTAGTGTAATCAATATACTCTCTTCTTATTCCATATCTCCTAAATTCAAGAAGTTCAGGAGAATCCATTACATGTCTCATAATGGTGTTAATTGAGGTAGGCAAAATGTCTGTAATGGTCATATATGTCAAAGTTCTCTTATTTCCAGCCACTATATTCCATAGAACCTCAAACGTTTTCTCGAAGCAAAAGTACGGTATATCTTTAAATTCGATTTCCAAGCACCAAATTCCTTTTGGGATTAGCGATACGATTGCATGATCCATAATCAGATTGACAATTCTGAGTTTACCTACTTTCATTGGCAACCTGACAATACGCTGCACATTTTCAATTATGAGCTCTTTTAACTCTAGTATCTGTGGCAAGAATACCTTCAGTTGTGCATTTTTAATGTGTAATTTCTGCAACTTCTCCGGGTATGGTTCGTGGCTAAAAGTTGTTAAATTCAGCCATGTTGGATTCATTGTCTGTGTGAACTTATCGTAACTGTCTTCAATCTCATAACTTACTGAATTGATATTTCTCGCATTCAATATGTCCAAGACACGTTTGGTGGCATTAATATCTTGGGGACATGAAATACAAAACACCAAATCAATTAAAATAGATGATTTCAATGGTTGCTCCAAGTGATCAATTGATATCCAATTTTCGTATCGCGTTTTATCAATGTACCAATCAAAAGAGAAACCATTCCGAGCTTTTTTTTCAGAAATTATGAGGTCTTGACTTCTTGTCGGTGCAATTATACTTGCAAAAATTGTTGGTGAATCACGGAGATTGGTAAATAGTTGAGCCAACATCAATCTATCTAAGATAGACAAATGCTGATAGATCTGTTCTAATATGTCAAAATCTAGTTCTTCAAACTTCATTCTAAGTTCGCCGTATATATTCTGTTGAAAGCATGTAATCGTCTCTTTACAATAACTGCATATTTTCAAAAACAAAACGTTCAAATAGGATTTGGTTTGTGTATATTATCTCTATCCCTTCATGTATCCCTAAGTACATAACAGTACGTATCATTCAATTTGAATCAATGGAAGTTCGGTTGCAGGAAATGATCAATCCGTGTCTGTTCACGTACATGAAGATGCATTTCAAAAAGTTTCTTTTCAGCGGAGGATTTTTATGTTTCAGTTTCAGTTTCAAATACGTTGGAATGGATAAATAGACTCAAATATGAAGAATCATGGTGCCGGGGTTTGGAGAATATCTTGTAAACCTCAAATTAATTCAAGGTGGAAATGTAGCGTGAAGAACCCCAGACAAAATGACTCTCGTAAAAATTATAATTAAAAGATTACGTTAGTTATTCTTTGCAGTATCACAATATTTGTATTTGTTGGAAAGCAATATGACTAAACACCAACGTTACCTTTTCTTAGATATGTTTGGGGTTTGCTGGTAATGCCTAAAGCGCTACCTTGTGAAATCATGGGCCGTCAAAAAAAACTTGTGCATACAACAATAGAAAGATGAACCTCAGAAGTATTAAGTGGAGTCTGGCCAATTTTAACGGATGGGAACGTCTTGCAATATGTTGTTTGCAACGACAAACAGGTCTCAAAAATTAGGTCTAGCTTGTGGTTATAGTCTCATGGAGGTCCTTCGATTAGAGACGTCTGTAGACTTGTCATGCATCTTGCAATGGCTGCAAAAAAATTGGTTTCGGAAGGTTACTTTTTGCACAACAGATGAAAAACAGGCAAAAATAGGTGATGCGAACATCGTTAAAATATGTTTGTACCCGAGGTATTCAAGCGATAAAAGAAAATTCCAAACACACTCCTTTTGATCTAGCAACAGGGACACATAAATTGTCATGATTGCGCAGGAATCTTGTTTGGAAAGAATAATGGACCAGGTCACCGGAATTCAATTCTTGATCGTATAATGTGTGTTCTTCACAGTTGGTGGTATCCTGCAAAATCCATACATTTCAAAAGATACGACTGATCTGGAATGATAATAATTGCAACTCTCACCGAAGCATGTATCGGCCAATCTCACTATTTCCTTCCCTGTGTGGCATGTACATGCCATAACACAGGTATTGGGATTAGTATTCATGTAATGGTTTTTAATTGCAATTTTTAGTTCAAGAAATTATGTGAATTAGTCTTTAGCATATTTGTGTCGATCAATCACATTAGTTTATACTACCTCAAAGCTGGACTATCAAGCCCTTTTAAATCTGCAGACCCGATCACACACTATCATCAAGGCAAACCCAAAATCTGGCTCCAGAACACTTCCCAATTTTTCTACCTCGGCTTAACTTGTCATCTAACTACATATGTTGTTGCAATTCCTACAGAGTCGATCTGTTGGGCTTTTCCTGGTGCATGCGTGCATCTTCAGTAGTATATTCTGGTGTTCCCATACACGGACAAAGTTTGGTCAATTGCCAATGCGTCCTACAACTATAGTTTCCTTAATGCAATCCATAACTGCGAGGTAAGACGATTGTAGGAGAGTAATCTTTAATCCCGACTCTGCCGCACTCTCTCCCCGTAGTTTCGCTAGTGGTTCTGTATTGAGACCAAAATTCATCGTCGCTCGCGATCTTTCCACAACATTATTTTTACCGTCCTTTTTATTTCTCTATTGTGTTCTTGTCTATAATAATTTATTAACGTGCTTTTTTCTAGACTGCCAATTGTATAACAAATAAAATTTTACCAGTTGCAATCATGGTTTCAATTGAAGTCAAATCTAGATCCAAGAGCTTGAAAGGTACCACTGTAGACGTGTCGTCGTCGTCCACTGTTTTATCGCTCGTGAAAACTATCGCTAAGGACAACAAAAACATCGACTATCATCGTGTTCGGTTGACATACAAAGACGAATCCGACAAACAAGTCCCATTAAACTTGTCGTCCACAATTGCCGATGCCAAACTTGTCGACAAGTCCGTTGTCTACATCAAGGATTTGGGTCCCCAAATCTCCTGGAGAACCGTGTTCATCATCGAATACCTTGGTCCATTGCTCATCCATCCACTCCTTTACTGGGTTAGTGGTGTTGATAACAAATCAACCACCCAGGTTTTTGCGTTCTACATGGTTATGTTACACTTCTTGAAAAGAGAATACGAAACTGTCTTTGTCCACAGATTTTCAAACGATACGATGCCATTGTTCAACATCTTCAAAAACTCGTCTCACTATTGGTTACTTTCCGGTGTCAGTCTTGCTGTCTTTATTTACTTTGGCTCGAGTACTCCATCGTCGTTTGTGTTCAATGTCAATGAGCTTCCAACCTCGTTGAACTACTTGTTTTTAGCTTTTTGGGCATTTGCAGAAATTTCCAACTTCAAGACCCACAACATCTTGGCCAACGTAAGAAAAGACGATGATAAGAAATACGTTATCCCATATGGGTACGGGTTCAATTTGGTTGCTTGTCCAAACTACTTTTTTGAATCTTTAGCGTGGTTTGCCTATGGTATGATGGTTGGAAACTGGTCCGCATGGGTGTTCTTCTTTGTGTCTACCGGTCAAATGTGGCTCTGGGCTGTTAAGAAACACAAGAGATACATCAAGACTTTTGGTGACGATTACAAGAAATTGGGAAGAAAGATCTTTGTTCCATACGTTATTTAGTGTAGGTCGAAGGTGTTGTATTAGTCTATAAACGTGTTAAACTTTCTATTTTATGTGCCTTTGGCAAATGTAATCTATACTAAATGGTAAACCATTGGTGTGACGTTTCATACAAGATCTCAGAATAATCAGATATGACAATGTTTGCATCTTGATAGTTCTGATTGATGGAATTTTTACTCTTGTATCCCACGCAAAAAATTCCCGCAGACGAGGCAGCTTGGATACCGTTGGACGAGTCCTCAATGACAATACAGTGTTCCTTTGGTACACCAGATAACAAGGCAGCCTTTTCGAAAATTTCTGGGTGTGGTTTAGACTGTTTCAACTCAGCACCAGAGATCTTGTCCACAAACATATGGTTGAGTTCAAACCGGTCAAAAACCCACTGGATCGTTTGTCTGCTGGCAGATGAAGCCAATACTAGCTTCAACCCGTTTTTGTAGTAATTTTCAATCAAGTCTCTAACACCAGGAATCAAATCGAAATCCGGGTCGGAATCGAAAAGAGACTTGAAGATCTGTCTTTTCTTCTGAACCAAGTCTTGCTTGGTGAATTCAGTTATGCCAAACAAATCGATACACTGTTGACAAACCCCGTCAGTAGACTTTCCGATAAAGGTGCTGTAGAGTTCCTCAGTAACGGGAATGTTAAAGTGTTCGAACATTTGAAAGTACGACTTACGGTTCAACGGCTCGGTGTCGACAATGACACCGTCCATGTCGAAAAGGACAGCTTTCAACACCATTATTCGATTCTAGGTTGTAAGTGAAAAATGTAGTCGATGGGAAAATACGCTGACATAGATAACGGACCACAGGCTCCATGAGCGACAAACGAGGAAACAAAAGATTTGCTCAGATCGATGAGATGCGATACACGCGATGTGCAACGTGTGGGCACACAAAATCCATCACCTTTAAGAGTACGGATCAAGATGTCGCATAGATAATCATCCATTGCATTGGTGACAGGATTAGATACCAAACATACTAGAAGCAAAGCAACTACGGCCCATCACAGATTGTTATCAGAACTCAAGGTATATTTGTGCGAAACGTGCTGGAATATAAGTGTCCGAGTTTGCAATATATAGGATTACTCTGGACTAAGTAGTAGAATCTTGTTGGATGAAAGATCCTTTCAGTTGGCAGAGCAAGAGCCTCTTGGTACCAATGCCAGACACAAGAATGCTCTAATTTGTTGTCTAAGATGCCATATTACGCCTATCAAGATCTACAGTCAAAACCAACTATTGCAACAAATATACTGACTCTAGGCTTTTCACTATGATACCAAGTATGTACTGATTCTAGACTATTCACCAACTATGATACCAAGTATACACTGCGGGACCCAAATCTTCAGTGGGAGATTGGCCATAAAATTTGCGCCTCTATGTATTTCGAGACTACCGTCTTTCAACGAATCGTTCATTTGTCGTCAACAAGTTTCAAACACACGCTGTTTACACAATGTCTTTCGTCAGTAGGATTCTTGTAGCCTTCACCTCTAAAGATATGGCCGAGATGGCCGTCGCAGTTGGAACATCTCATTTCCTCTCTGATCATCCCGTGAGAATCGTCGCGGAACACATTGATTGATCCAGGAATAGCTTGATAGAATGCCGGCCATCCACAATGGGAGTCAAACTTGGTCGAGGCCTTGTACAATGGCTGGTCGCATCCAACACACTTGTACACCCCAGTGGTTGACGCAGGAGTCTTGTTATACTCTCCCGAGTTTGGTGGTTCTGTGCCCAGCTGTCTCAATACTCTAAATTGTTGTGGAGTCAATATAGCTCTCCATTCCTGTTCTGATTTCGTCACCATGGTTCTGATTGTCCGTTTAAGCATCGGATAAATCCTTACAATTCCTAATGGCAATTTGTAATATACCTTCACACTACGGCGTATTGCGGTATATAGTGCTGCATTATCTAATGTACTATATATTGTACTTGTGTGTCATTACGCTGTAATGCACGGATTTACTGATCTGGTACGTTATGTTGTCGTTGGTCCCGTACTAAATTCGTGCTACGTTTGTTCTTCTTTATTTGCATGTTTTACCCTTCCAATACTAGTAATACATTGATGAATATATACAATAGCAGTCTCTAACGCATGAAATAATTAAATTTACCGTTCTGTTCTCTGGATTGATCATTGGAGGTTGTTTTGACACCCCATTCAATTTCAATGTCTAACTCACGAGGATTTTTTTGGTTTCTTCTCGAAGCAATTGACCCAGTGATGGTGTCACCCTTTTTCAAGTCCAACACTTGGTCCATGTAGAACACAGTTTGTTTCCAATGGGTGTATTTATCCATTGGACCAGTTGGCAACGTGACCTTGTGATTACCTGGAAATTCAGCATCCCACCACACAATGTAGGCATGACAGAATTCGTTGTCAATGGCTTTAAGATCGAATTTACGGTGGAATTCTAATCCTTCCTTGGTAACAGTGTTGATGTCAAACTCAAAAAACTTGTGTGGGGTGGTGATCAATGAGTTGTTTTCAACAGTATCGACCAATGGTTCAACCATGGCAACGTCAATAAATGGCGAGTAATCAAACCCATACACATCTTCCCAAAAGTGAATCTTTTCTTCCTTGTATTGTCCGTCTTCAATACCTGCAATGTACATGTTACACTTATCAGGTAAGATTAACCCACCTGGTGCCAAATATTTATCTCTAGCATATATCACCGAGTCCAACATTGATTCATACAACAAAAAGTAACCCATCCATTCGGAAATAATAATGTCAACTTGCTTTACTGGCAACTCAATGTCTTCAAGTTTACCACGAATCAAGGTAATCTTGTCGTCAAGTCCATTCAAGCTAACAATTTCTTTAGCTTTTTCAATAATATTCGACATATCGATAGCGTAAACTTGTTTGGCACCGGCTTTGGCAGCAAACATCGATAAAATACCAGTCCCACATCCAACGTCTAACACAATCTTATCCTTGAAAAGATCTTTGTTCTTGTACATTGCAGATCTGTAACTAAGAGTTCTTGAAGAATCCTTCAACATCTCTTCATGAATACCAAAGTGATCATAAGAACTAAAGTAATGTTGCTCAGAAAAAGGCAACTTAGACTTATCAGTAGCTGATTGTTCGGAGGACATTATATAACAATAAAATCAACTATTACTGATGATAATTGTACAACAAATATTTATGTCTAAAGTTTAGATCTGAAAATTCCTCGATGAGCTACTGCAGACACCAAAAAACCACCTATAGCCCTCTATGCAGCTTGGACGTCGATAAGATGATGGAACCCTAAACTACATTTTCAGAAAGACATGAGGAGTCATAAGATGTGCAGTTGACAGAGACGGTTTTAGTTGTTGTCGTTTAAAATTGGGATTAGATCTTAATCTATATTTCACAGAATCTGTTATGAAATTTAGTGCTTCAAATGAATCTACTAGTTGGCCCTCCACCTTGCGTTTTTATGATAATGAAATCTAAACACAATACATATATGGGAGCATTGCTTGCGAGAATCAATTGCAAATTGTCTAAAAAATGGTTTGTGGTTTCAACAGATGAGAATATTAAAAAGAAAAATATATGGACGAGTCCGGAGTCGAACCGGAGACCTTTCGCATGCTAAGCGAACGCGCTACCAACTACGCCACACGCCCGTATTGGATGTTCAATTTAAAACCCCAAGAACCCTTCTTAAGTTATAGAAATAAACAAACAATATGATTTTGGCCCCAAACGGCAGTTTCAAGCCTTCATTTTTAGACCGCCCGTCTTATTTAGCAACAGAAAATATATTATCTTTATTCAAGCGCTGATTTATTGATTTTGTTTTCTTTTCCACCGGATTAATTAATTCTCCAAATTTGGCTAGAGTTTGGTTGCTTATTTATGACAGTCAAAATGTACAAGAGACGTTGTACTTGTCTTTTCCTTTGCTCAAAAGATCTAGATCATTACCGAAGTACTTTCCAGTTCTAAAAATTTAAATCATCAAACAATTGGACAGTTACAATGAGTATCGTGCCAGTGTATAAAAAAAAAAAAGTGTATTTATGGAGTATTTTTGATTGAAAACATTTTTCAGGTGTTTTAAACCTTAATCGAGGTGGGAGTAAATATCTGGTTGATCTTCTGTTTATATTTATATTTGGCTAATGTAGACAAAAATTCCAATCCCATTTGAATTTTTCATTTTTTTACAAATTTACGGGAAATCAGCCAACCCCAAATATTAACCAAAAGAGTGATTGTTTTCAAGAACAACCCCCTAGATACAATCTACAATTAAGAAGCTTATCAATTAAACCACTACCATTAGTTTGTGGATTTCGGCAAAATGTTACAATTTATCCGATTTACATTGATAGAGTCCGCACATATCCCAAATAAAGTGCTTGACGATGGCGCAATTGTATGCATTGATAATGCTAGTTCAAATATGTATGATAAAGCATTCTGCAATGCCTGATTGTGTATTGAATTCAACCTAGGAGTTGCGAGAGTGAGATCCCAAAATTTTTGGTTAGAGCTTGTATATGACCGTTTCAGGTTTGCGGATGTGGTTGTTTTCGTAAGTTATTCATTATTGAACAATTAGATTAAATAAAAAGGTATACGAGAAAAATGACGTAGCTTTACTTATCTACGAAATCCAAGAAACTTTGGTCATCCTACATATAACCGCAGACATGGGGTAGGGGAAATGGTTCCATAAAATCGTGACAAGCACAGAAGAACTATTGGCAAGTGCCGCTTTTTGGGAATAGGCGGCTATTAGGGGAGTGCCGACAAGAAAATTATACCTAGTGAAAAAATCTGTGGCGACTGGGAAGTAGTGGGGTCGAAAAAATCGTGACTGGCAAATCGTGGCTGATCAAATAAACCGTTAATTTGCCTTAAACTCAAGTAAAATTACGACACCCAAATTAGGGTCTCTGAAGCGAGGTAATGAACACATGAAATTTGTTGTTTGAAACACAATTCGATAATGTGGAGATGGGGTTGAGTGCGATTGTATGCAATCGAAGACAAGAAACAACACGGTAATGCAAACGTTGGGGGAAATCTGCGGACAACACGAGAAGAAGGAACAACAGAGTCAATAGCGACCCGCTACAACTTCATTGTCAATCCCACTCGCCAAAAATAACCGTTCGTACCAACTTGGAAGATAATAAGGCGTTCGCATAAACAATAGATAAGGAGAAAATCAAATACCAGTTCGGAGTAGGAATGTATAGACTCGTGAACGGGGTTTTTTACGTCACATAAAATTCGCAAAAAGCAACACACTAAATTGCTATTTTGCTATAATGGAAGCGATTTTACCCCAGAAAGTGATCAAGTAATTGATTGCCATTCCATGCGAGTAAGAAATACAGATGATTGAAGCGATGCACAACATGTGCATTACGGTAGTTTTCCGGTATAAATGCAAGATGGAAACTATAGCGACGAAATTAGCTCATTTAATTGTGGGGATGAGCAGAGGGTTGCCGGCAATACAGCACCGAACCGTCTAGTATCGAGGCAAACGCAACCAAGTACTGCTCCATATTCCCGAGTCTACCACAAACTCGATAGAACCAAATTGTGTAATTCTCGTATAGCACCACAAAAGTCCCACTCACCAAGCCAAGTGAATTTGTGTGACAACAAAAGAAACTTGGTGAAACGACTAGGTGATACTACCACATTAGACAGACATCTGCACTGAGAAATAAGATATTATTTCGCCGGACTTGTACGGGCACTAAGTGTGGAGATACACAATTATGTTCGATTTATGAGGCAATATTACTGTACACCATGCTACCTACTCCGTAGGACATAATTTTCCAGGGCGAGATCGATATTTTTGCGCGACTACAATGGCCCCCGAGACACCACCAAAATGTCTACCCAAATATCTACCCAAATATCTGGAACCCACCACAAATGAAAAGCATAATCTGACAGTAAGACGTTATCGTTGTAAGCACCGAACAAATCGCCTTGTCGGTGATTCGATAGCGATACGCAATTGGATGATGTAAAAACTTGATGGATGTGCACAAGGGAAAAAGTTTTTTTTTGTCGCTTACCTGTTCCACATTGGGAGGAACACCTCCACTATATACCGTACGTTCTTTTTAAGTGATCATAGCCGCAAATAATATCTCATAAAATGTCCCAAATATAATCTAACGCCGTATAGTTTTCTTTTTATTAGCATTATCGGTATACATGAAAAAATATAGATAATGTACAACAGATTGGGGTAATTGCCATGATGTAGTGATACGCATCACGTCACTGAGTACACACTAGATATGTTTCCAATACTATATATATCTCGACATCTACTGGAGTAGTTTTTTATTGTTCTCCATTCACTACTAACGCATCACCATGAAGGAAAAAGATTCATCAGTCCTTAAAGCAACTTCCAGTAATCCCTCAATCTATAGAGTCAACAGCTCGTATGGTGATATTTCTATCGCCGACTCCAGAGTGATAGTCACTGATGACGACGGCAAGGTGTTGTCACCAAAAGCATCGCACACAGAATCGTTGGAAACCTTTGACGAAAACCACTTGGAAAGAGGGTTGAAATCGAGACATGTTCAATTGTTGGCCATCGGTGGTGCTATCGGTACCGGTCTTTTCGTCGGTACTGGTATTACCTTGCAAATGGGTCCAGCATCTTTAGTTTTGGCGTTTGCCGTGATGTCGTTGGTTATCTACTTTGTGATGCAAATGTTGGGAGAAATGACAACTTTCTTGCCTTTACCAGGTAATGGTGCTCAATCTTTCGTTAACGATTATCTTGATGAATCGTTTGGTTTCGCTATTGGTTACAACTATTGGTATGCATTTTCGATGTTGGTGGCAGCAGAAGTCACCGCAGCAGCAATTGTTATTGAATATTGGACTACGAAAGTCAATATTGCCGTTTGGATTACGATCATTTTGGCAGTTATTATTTTCCTTAACATGACATCAGTTAAATTCTTTGGTGAAGCTGAATTCTGGTTCGCAAGTGTCAAATTGATTACCCTTACCGGTTTGATCATTTTGGGGGTTGTATTATTCTTTGGTGGTGGTCCAAACCACGATAGATTAGGATTTAGATACTGGAAACATAACGCATTCAGAACTCACTTGACTGGTGGAGATGCCGGTAGATTTTGTGGATTCTGGACCGCAGTTATCAAATCCGGTTTTGCTTTCATCTGTTCTCCAGAATTGGTTGCTACTGCCGGTGGTGAATGTTACAAACCAAGAAGAAATATTCCTAAAGCTGCCAGAAGATTCGTTTGGCGTTTAGTCTTTTTCTACATTGTTGGTACTCTTGTTATCGGGGTTATTGTCGACTCAACCGATAAAAGATTATTATCTGGAGCTTCTGATGCTTCTGCCTCTCCATTCGTTCTTGGTATCCAAAATGCTGGTATTCCAGTATTGAACCATATCATCAACGCAGCCATTTTGACTTCAGCCGCCTCTGCTGGTAACTCTTTCTTGTATTCCAGTTCTCGTGTCTGTTACTCTATGGCTTGCAGAGGATTAGCACCAAAGATTTTCACCACTTGTAACAGGTTTGGGGTTCCATACTACGCTGTCGCAGTTTCCTGTTCGTTCGGGTTCTTATCCTACCTTAATGTATCATCTGGTGCTGCCGACGTTTTCACTTGGTTTTCAAACATTTCCACCATCTCTGGTTTTATTTCCTGGATTGTCCTTTCATTCGCTTACCTCAGATGGAGAAAAGCTATTGTATTCCACGGATTACAAGACAGAGTCACTTTCAAAACCCCATTCCAACCATATGGTACCTACTTCGTCATCATTTTCATTGGTTTAATCACTTTAACAAATGGTTATGCTGTTTTCTTTGACTTCAATGCTCCAGACTTCATTGCCGCATACATTACCTTCCCAATTGTGGTCTTCCTTTATGTTGCTCATAAAATTTACAACCGTTACGTCAATGGTGTTACAAGATTCCTCATTCCAATCGAAGAAATTGATCTTATTACCGGGTTGGATATGATCGAGGAAGAAGATATCAATAGTCCTGATCCAATCCCAAAGAACTGGCTCCAAAGAATTTGGTTCTGGATTGCATGAGCGACAAACATCGCATTGTACTACTATGGTTAAATCACAATATAGATTATTAGTGAAAATTTACTTGGTTAGACGTATCAGGTGATACCATTTACTTTATTCATTTCGTTTGGATTATTTAAACATAATCTTATTTATAGTTTATTTAAAGACAAATTAATCACAATAAATATCATTTTAAATATCGGAACCTCGTAGTCGTATCTACACCTCTCATTTCTACTTGTGGACTCCACATTGTGAAAACGAATCTCCAACCTGAGGAGACAACTACGTAAAATCAAAAACAAGAATCACCGCTATACTAAACAGTAGCAACAAAACCTGTTCATCCCTACATCTCAGCTATTTACACCTAACCGTTACTTTATTTTCACATCCAATTATGAATGAGCCTACTTTTCCTAGAAAAATTAATCTAGTTACCAGAATTCAAAGTATATCAATACAAAGTCCTATCTTCCATTTCAGTACCCATTGACCGATTTATTCTCTTTTCATAGTAGACATTAAACCATTTAATGTACACCACCTGCATATTCCATTTTCAATTTTTTCCACTATCTCATCGCATACCATTAAGTTGCAAAACCATAGTGTATCGAGCTTGTACTAGCAACAGCGGAAAAAATGAGTAGTTTATCGCAGCAGTTGAAGTCTATCAACGAGAAGACTGCGTCTATTGCATTGGACCGGAGTTCTCGGTCGAAAATCCATTCCCGTTCGTTGATCTTTAGTCCTAAAGTCGCGGCTACTCAAGACTACGATTTCTTATATCAATTAGGATTGGAAGGACTAGACGAACTTTGCGATTTGGACTCTCGTTTCAACAAGTTTAAACAGACGTTATTTTCCGAAACTTCTGTTAGTTTAGACAGAAATGTTCAGGATAATGACACCATTATCCAGTTGAACAAAAATATTAATGCATTTTTAACACTTATTTCCTCATATTACTTATTGAACCCAAGTATCAAGGCATTAGAGTGGTTAGTTAGAAGATTTTACATCAATATCCATAATGCCGAGGTGTTGTTATTGACCTCATTGCCATTTCATTCTCATCAAATTTTTGTCAAAATTCTTAATGTCATACCAAAGCAACAATTTCCATTGATTTTTCAATGGTTAAACGGCTACAAGGATTTGTTGAAACCTCCTCCATCATCATCAATTATCAAAGCTTTTCACAATGATTTTGATTTATTTAAATTTTACTCCATGAGTATCATGGAAAGTTTATCAAATGGTTCCATTTTCAAACAACAATTAGTGTTTTATTTGTCGATAACCGTACAACTTTTAGCATCATTATCAAAAAATTTGTCGGTTTTAAATGAGAAGCATTTACCTGTGGTATTAGAAGTTGTTGGTAAAATGTTATTACCAAAGTACGAATCAAAATATTCTAATTCTATTCACATTGACATTAAATTGACCTCATATGCTATTATTGCAGTACTTGGTTCAGTTGTACCATTATCATCGGAATTGATTGTTTCTACAACCAGTTCTATTTTGAGTGATCCAAAGTCAGTGGATTCGGTCATCTTCAAACAGACTTTGATTGTATTAGGACAGTTATGGAATTACTATAACGATAGCTTCGAAAAGTTAGACTGCTTTGATCGTTTAAGCGTAAAACAGATTTTGACCAATAATTTGATTTCTGAGTTGGTTGAACAAGATTACAAGATAAACAAGTTCATGATGTACTTTTTCTTGTCTAGTTTTCCAGATCAAAATTCGTTTGAACTCTTTAAATTGATCAAGGTGAGCGGTTCCAAAGAATTCATTAACGGAACCATTAAAGCTATATTGAATAATTCCAATTCAAATGTTAGCCAACTTGTGTCAATTGTCGAATTATTATTGGCTGACAACAAGCAATTATTCACAGATGCATTATTATCACAAGGCTCTAATATTGATGAATTAGAGATGAAATTGATGACTACTTTTTCCACTAAGGAGAATGAAGATATCGAATTTGAAGTTTCAGATGGAGAAGAAATTGAAGTCGATGATTCTGAAGTTGTTTCTAAGGTCGATTTGAGTTCATTAAAGTCGACAACCATGTCGTTCTTTGATTCCAAATCTGATACAGAATTCATTGAATTATCCCAAAAATTGATTTCTTTATTAAGATTTGCAAATGTCAAGGTTCAAAAATCCTTAATGTTTAAGTTTTCGTCAATCTTCAGCAGAAAGGAGTCAGGTATCTCTTTTTTCATTAGAGTTGGGTTTACACCAGCCATCCCATTGATTATTAGACTTTCCAGTTTAAGATTTATCAAACATAGAATTGGAGAAATTGCTAACTCCCAAGAGTTGGTAGATGTATACTTATTACTCCCATTATTTTTATTAGGCTTGTCAGATTCAAATAAATCTGTTAGAGCTGGTTGCGCAGAAATCATCAGAAAAATGAACCAAGTGACGATCAAGAATCATCAAGGAAAGAAGAAGGTGAAGACAGTCTTATTTATGGAAGACCAAGTTTACAACTCTACACCAGGAAATGAGAGGGCAATCATTCCACCGCAAGATTCATTATTCCTCTTTGAAGTCTTGCTCAAAGATAATCAATTAGAGGATACAATCCTTGATAGTTCGAGAATTAATCACATTTTATTTGAAATTGTTTTCAAGAGTTCAAAATCTGGTCTGAAAAAGATTGGTCAATTACTATTGAAAACGTTCGTCTTAAATCAATGGTCATTACATTTCCTTCCTATTGTCTTTAAATGGAAGGCATGGAACATAGTGGCAAGTCAAAATATTGTTGGATCGGATGATAGAGTATTCTTTTTTGAGTCAGATATTGCCGGTTATCTTCAAAAGAGAGCTGATTGGATTACTCAAGCTGAAAACTCCAAAATTGAGTTTTTGGACGATGTGGAAAAAGCGATTGTCGGATTAGTTGGTGGAGAAACATCAAATGAAAAGATCCTTACAAAGGAAGTTGATTGGTTTATCCAATCACTCAATTCGGATTCACCAAACTTACAAACCGTTATTAATGATAGAATCATAAAAGTTTTTCCATTTATTAAGCCCATGGAACTCAAGAACAAACTCATTAACAAATATCTTGAATTACTTATTAATGATGAACCCATTGAAATCGATCCTATTGAAACATTACAAACCATGGATATTGATTACGATTTGTTCATATCAATTTTATCAAACGTTCAAATTAGTTCTCAAATGCCTGAACAAGGAGTTGCCAAGAGAAGAAGAAGATCGTCTAATTCTACTAGAATTGCATTAGCCAGAGATGATATCAACAATATGGCGTCCGTTCATTTGAGAAAATTGAGCATCATTTTAGATATTTTAGAAAACTCTTTGAGAAACAAAAAAGCTGAAATTTCCAAATCTGAATTGTTACAAGCACTTTTTAAGATTTTGACTGACTTGGATTATTTAGGGAATGATGGGAACTTGCCAGTGTTTTATGCCCAAGAGACTTTAGCATCTTGTATGTTGCTTTGTATCACAAGAATGAAGGACAGTTCCAAGTCAATCAAACTAGATTCTAACTCCATCAGAGCTGATTTGATTGTGAACTCACTTCGGTCGTCACAGTCTCCGCAAGTGCAAAACAGATTATTGTTGGTCATTGCTGAACTTGCATCATTTGCACCAGAAATTGTTTTGCATTCTGTTATGCCTATTTTTACTTTTATGGGGGCTCACACTATCAAACAGGATGATGAATTTTCCAACTCAGCACTTCAACAAACAATTGCAAAGGTGATCCCTGCATTGGCCACAAACGGGTCATCATCATTAGCTAACGAAATTGAATTTTTATTAACCAGTTTTGTTGCAGCGTTCCAACACATCCCAAGACATCGTCGTGTCAACTTGTTCATTTCTTTATCTAAAACTTTAGGATACGAAACTTCCTTGCATGTTATTTTGTTTCTTATGGGACAACAATATGTTCTCAATTACAACAAAAACAAAATGGGTGAATGTAACACTATTGTTGAATTTACTACAACCATCTTGAAAAGCTTCTCTGCCGAAGAGCAGTTGAATGGAATCGCAGGATTCACTGATTTATGGTCACAAGTACCAATTACCCAACTTGATCCTAATTCAGAGGAGTACAAGGTCCTCAGTGCAAGATCAATTTTCGGTGGATCCATTTTATCTTTGACTGATGAAGGCTTGTCTACCAACAAGTCCTTGCTTTTGAAATTTATTAGATCAATTTTGCTGATGGAATCCTTCAACAACCATGCGTCATTGAAATTGAAAATTGCAGTTATCTTGTCTGATGATTTGATTGATGAAAATGAAAAGCAATCTGTCTTACAAGGTTTTAAAAAGACGACATCATTTATCTTATCATGTTTGGATACTTTCACTAATGCCAATGAGAATGATGAAATCACAGTTAATTTGTACGAGTTATTGGCAGTTTTCTTAGACTTATTACCTTTGAGCTACTTTGTGGATTCAATTGTTGATTCATTACAACCACAAAAGTTGACTGACGATTTGTCCAAAAAGATTGCAAAGAACTATACTACCTTAGCTGGTCGTAAAGTCGAGAGTGAGTTAAACGCATCAACTATAGACGATGAGGTGGTCGAAGTAATCATTGGCAAATTCTTACCGGTGTTGATTAATGGCTTTGAAGCTACAGATGATGTTGAGTTAGAACAATCATACTTGGACACCTTTTCCACTATTGTCAACAAGTTTGGTTTTAGTTCCAAAGAATTGTACAATGCAGCTAATAGCAAAACTTTAGTCGAATCATTGGCGGTTTTAACTAAGAAATTATTGAGTGAACAACCTGAAATTATTATTTCCTCAATCAATGCTATTAGTAGCGTTGTCAATGTTTTGGGAGTCAAAACAATTGGATTCTTCCCAAAGATTATTCCACCAGCTTTCAAGATTTACGAGTCTACATTGACTACTGACGATACCGAAACTGCAAGATTGATCCAGACATCAATTATTGTCTTGTTGTCATGCTTCATTAAAAAGATCCCAGCATTTATGAGTACCAATTTAGATTCAACATTCCTTTGTATCTTAGGAAGTGATTTTGTTGAAAATAACATTAGATCAGGAGTCTTGAGTTTGATTGTTGATCATGTGGAGGCTTCGTTGGTTCTCAAATCATTATGTAACATCTGGTACGACAAGAAACTTTATGAATGTGACAATGCTGGTGATTTAGGATTGTATTTGAAAACCATGCAACTTGCCGTTGATAAAATTGACAAGAAATCTGCTTCTCATCAAGCAACCGTGTTCATAAAATGGTTGATTCAAGTTTTCGAATTCAGAAGCTATGTTGAAGGCGGCGACAAATTTGATAACAACACCATTTACAGATTAGAGAGTTCGTTCCATCAAAGTGCAATTGCATTTGTCATGAAGTTGAATGACAAGAATTTCCGTCCTTTGTTTGCTAATTTAGTCAGATGGGCCGTTGATGGTGAAGGAAGCTATTTTGAAAGTAGTACAGAAGAAACTAGATTAACCGCATTCTTTAGATTTTTCAACAAATTGCAAGATTTACTTAAGGGAATTATTACTTCTTACTTTTCCTATTTGTTGGATCCAGTGTCAAAGTTGTTGCAAGAATTTGTCAGTGGTAAGAAAGTGAACATTCAATTGAGGAGAATCTTATTAAACTCGTTGACATCATCGTTCAAGTATGATCAAGATGATTACTGGTCACAACAAGGTAGATTCGAAACAATGTGTGATCCATTGCTTCAACAAATCACCAACATTGAAACTAATATCAGCAAATATCTCATTAAAGCTATTACCGCATTTATTTCGAATGTCTCATCAGACGAATATAATGAAACATTAGTGCATGGATTAATCAAATTTATTTCCAATGAAAACAGTACTACTGATTCAAACACAAAGATATGCACCATCAAGATCATCAAGAATGTATTCCAAAAGATGGGAGATCAATGGTTATCGTACTTGCCTACATTGATTCCATACATTGCCGAATTGTTAGAGGATGACGACGAAGCAGTAGAGTTGGAAGTCAGACAGGGATTAGTAAAAGTCATCGAGAACGTTTTAGGAGAACCTTTGGATAGATACTTGGATTAAGAATCCTAACCATCTAGATATCGACAATTCAATTGCCCTATATATAGAACAGTACATATTTGCATCGAAAAATATAAAGTGAAGTACACATAATCACCAATAGTTCATTACCATGTATCTTGAACAGTACACTAACACAACCAAAACACACCAGAACAACCGCTTTTCCGATTGGTTAGGTGGTAATTGTGTGGTAAGATTGGGTGCAAAAAGTTGACGGGACAGTCGTGCGTGCTCCAAATCTCTAGTTTTTCTACCAGATTCTAAGAGAAAATCTGAAAAACTTCAATTTTACTTCAGTGTTTGATCAAGATGGTATGTCCAGCGAAGGATTTTCTTCCTACTTCAGAAGAATCAATGACATGAGCAACATACTAACATGGTCTAGTCTTACTTAAAATCCGCTTCCGCTTTAAAACCATTGTTTGACAGAGTTTTAGTCCAAAGATTAAAGCCTGCCACCAAAACCGCATCTGGAATCTACATTCCAGAAAAGAACCAAGAAAAGTTGAACGAAGCTACCGTTATTGCTGCCGGTCCAGGTATGACTAACACTACCACTGGTCAATTAATCCCAACCTCCGTCAAGGCTGGTGATAAAGTGTTGTTACCAAACTTTGGTGGTAACCCCATCAAAATTGGCGAAGACGAATACTTGTTGTTCACCGATAAGGAAATCTTAGCCAAGATCGACTCTTAAGCTTGTAGGCTCTATAACCTGTAAATACTAATACATTCTCTTGTATATTCCATCGCAGTTGTAGATGATGGTTTCGGAGGAAACATCCGTGCCGCAACCGTGACTCCACGGAAAGGGAGTGTGGCCATCAACACACCCGCGCCGCAATACTACCGCCCCAAGATCTCCAGCGTGCACACTTGTACACCCAGGCAAAATTACCCAGTATCACTAAAATCACTTCATTTGGGGACTCTATTTATAGCACGCAACATTTGATTAAGAGACATTACGGGATATGTCGAGTTCCAATAGTAAATTTGCCCAGTTTAAAGTGGTGCTTTTAGGGGAATCAGCCGTGGGGAAGTCGTCGATAGTTCATAGGTTTGTAAAGAATACCTTTGACGATATGAGGGAATCTACCATTGGTGCAGCATTTTTGACACAATCAATCACATTACCGGGCTCTGATACCACGGTAAAGTTTGAAATTTGGGACACAGCCGGTCAAGAAAGGTACAAATCGCTTGCTCCCATGTACTAAAGGAAGGCAAATGCTGCTCTTTGTGTGTACGATATCACCAGCCATTCTTCATTTGAAAAGGCTCAGGATTGGATTAAGGAATTGAAAAGACAGGCTCCGGAGGATATTGTCATTTGTTTGGTGGGAAACAAATCTGACTTGATTGAACAGAGACAAGTTACCGAGGCTGAAGTGGATGAGTACGTTTCCCAAATGAATCAAGATCCAAGTAAAGTAATAGTGCAGAATTGTTCTGCGAAGACGGGGGAAGGCGTTGTTGAGATATTTAACCAAATTGCTCTAGCATTACCAGTAGAAGAAGCTGTTGCTGGTAACAGGTCGAAGGCCAGAGGCTCGGGAGTTGACTTGGGCGGAGCCCACAGAACGACCCCACAACAAGCAAACAGTTGTTGCTGATGTGAATTTGATGAGAATGAGAATGGAGGTTAGAGGTTCGGTTAAACCCAGTGGGCCATTAGTACCGATATGATACTTGTCGTATTCAATAGAAGCTATGGCATTACATTACTAGAGAAATTGGAATAGTGTGATACCGGAATAATAGACCAGAATACATTTACTACCACAGAAGAAATTCATCAACGTTTTTCTACATCTAAATGGGTTTATTGATACAATACTTGCTGTAATACTTGTGTCTACTTCGTCATCGCCTAAAAAACTACCACTAGAATTCACGGTTGATTCACTCAAAACAACACACAAAGCCATATATTCTGATAATTTGCAACGCACACCACAATACTGTTGGTTCCTTTGTGGGTCCTTACTATTTGAGGGAGAGAGATAGAGACTTATTCATCTATTTATCTACAGGATAGAATCTTGAATACCGGGTAACACCTTGATAAATCCATGAAAGCTTCGATGGTTGATTTTGTCCATCTCACACGACCCATTGAAAATTTTTCAGGAATAGGTAGTATATAACATAGTGAAAAATTTTTCAATAGTTGCAAGTTTTTCTTTATCATAAATACATATTGTTAACGATGTCTGCTCGTCCACAAGTTTCTGTTGTTTCCACTAAAGGTGAACAAACCTCTACCCAATTGCCATTACCAGCTGTTTTCTCTGCTCCAGTCAGACCAGATATTGTCCACTCTGTCTTTGTTAGAGTTAACAAGAACAAGAGACAAGCTTACGCTGTTTCTGAAAAAGCTGGTCACCAAACCTCTGCTGAATCATGGGGTACTGGTAGAGCTGTCGCCCGTATTCCAAGAGTTGGTGGTGGTGGTACCCACAGATCCGGTCAAGCTGCTTTTGGTAACATGTGTAGAGGTGGTCGTATGTTTGCTCCAACTAAAACCTGGAGAAAATGGCACGTCAAGGTCAACCATAACGAAAAACGTTATGCTACTGCTTCTGCCATTGCTGCTTCTGCTGTTACTTCTTTAGTTTTAGCTAGAGGTCACAGAGTTGAACAAGTTAAAGAATTACCATTAGTTGTTGCTAATGAATTCGAATCTGTTCAAAAAACCAAGGATGCCGTTGCCGTCTTGAAATCTGTTGGTGCTCACAAGGATGTCATCAAGGTTATCAAATCCAAGAAATTGAGAGCCGGTAAAGGTAAATTGAGAGGTAGAAGATTCACTCAAAGAAGAGGTCCATTAGTCGTCTACGCTCAAGACAACGGTATCGTTAAAGCCTTGAGAAACATCCCAGGTGTTGAAACCGCTAACGTTAAACACTTAGGTTTATTACAATTAGCCCCAGGTGCTCACTTAGGTAGATTCATCATCTGGACTCAAGGTGCTTTCGAAGCTTTAGACTCTGTCTACGGTTCCGACTCTACCAAATCCATCAAATCTGGTTACTCCTTACCAAGCAACATCATCTCTAACACCGATGTTACTAGATTAATCAACTCTGCTGAAGTTCAAGCTGTTGTTAGACCAGCCGGTGAACCAACCCAAAAGAGAACTCATGTCTTGAAGAAGAACCCATTGAAGAACAAGCAAGTTTTGTTAAGATTGAACCCTTACGCCAAGGCTTTCTCTTCTCAAAAATTAGGTTCTGCTAAAGTTGAACAATCTAAAGCTAAGCCATCTAAAGGTCAATTCGCTGCTGTCTTAAAGAACTAAATTTAAATTAGATTTAGTTTTTCAAGTTTGAAGTAAGAAATTGTTTGTATAGATATTAATTAATACAAGTTATTTCTTTGGTTACAATATCGTAAATTCTAGCAATACAAAATAGAAACGAGAGTACATCTTTTTGGAAATAACCTATATGTCAAAATAATAAAAATACAACGTAAAGAACTAAACAATCAACGACTAACAGCTGCAGTCGTTAGGAATAAAGACCGAATAAATTAGGTGGTGGGTAAAACATTTTCTTCGAAATAACTCTTTCCAGTAGAAGGATCAGTACCAACAACATTACCTCTTGGAGAGTACTCACAGATGGTGTATTGACGCCAGATGTTGTCGCACGTAACATATGCGCACCCGAGTTGAGCAGAAGCTTTCCAGACAAGTTGGGTGAAGTGACCAGTAGCAGAGGAGTATCCTGGAGCATCGAAGTTGTAATCCTGAATTTCATTGTACCATGCATTAACTGCATCAGCACCAACATAACCTGCGGCTAAGTTTTCACCGTATGGACCATCGGAATGGATCAATTGAACATTGTTGCAATCAAAAGCTTTGGCAGCGTAATTGGCAGCATAATCTGCCAAGGTCTGGTTCCATACTAATGGTGGAGCACTATTTAAAGCTCTCTTCTGGTTGGTAAGTTCTAAGATGGCAGAATTGAAACTGGCAACTGCAGATGGGATAGAAGAAGACGATGCAGCAGTGGATGAAGTGCCAGCAGTGGAGGACGTATGTGTGGCAGAAGATGCAGGAGCGCTGGATTGAGCTGCACTCGATTGAACAGGACTAGAAGGAGTGGTAGCGCTTGATGGAGAAACAGCAGTAGAAAGAGTGGTAGTAGTAGATTGAGCAGCAACACTAGATTGAGCAACAGGACTAGATTGAGCAGCAGGACTAGATTGAGCAGCCGCAGCACTAGATTGAGCAGCATTGGGTTGAGTAGCGCTGGATGCACCAGCACCTGATGGAACTGCATTAGATTGAGCAGGGCTGGATGTGGCAGGACCAGCACTAGACTCACCAGCACCAGATGGGATAGCACTGGATGCACCAGCACTAGAAAGAGCACCAGTTGGTTCAGAAGAACCAGTTGCAGGTGGGCTAGAGTAAATGGTTTCAATGATCGTAGTGGTTGAGATTGGACTGACAGTGACGGTAACCCGTTCGACGGGTACTGTGACAGTTTCGGTGACAACCGCACCAACAGTTAAAGCGAGCGAAAGAAAACTGAAAGAATATTTCATGATGGATTTTACTGAAACAGAATCAAACAAAATATCCGTATATAAAATTATAGTACAACTAGTATCCTTATATATGATACTTCAACCGCTACAGTTCAAAATATTACCTACAATGTAAGAGCGAGTAAATGGTACATTTGACCAGCAATCCAAATTGGGTTATTGCATATCATTAGATTTTGTGCATATGGCGCATAAAAATAAATCTACAAGAACAACAACCCTGCAAAATAGTGTTGCAGTATACAAGTTGACAGGTAAAGTCAACAACACCGATAACAAATAACAAACACTACTATATAGTGATTAAGAATAATATTTGGCAATACACCATCTATGCTGGTAATTTATTTACCAGAAAGCCAGTGAATCGTATCACAGGATATGAACGTCGTCGGGGTGCACAAAATTTATAAGATATTTGGAAGAATTACACAACAGGATCTGGTAGTGGTACATCATAGCAGTGACAAAATATCAAAGTACATCTACAATAAACCAACGCACCGTGTCAAAACCATCCTCAATTTGATTGTAAATATACTATATTTGTAATATAATAAACCTATCCTTGCATAATTACGACTCGCGGCTAAAAATATTTCCTAATTGAAATCCAAGACCAGCGATATTTAATGGTCGACTTTACAAATGGAACAAAATGAGAGACTAACCCAGCAATTCCCCTAATTTTTCAAACAATCGACCCATTGTAACAAGTGACTACCAGGTTATCTATCTTGTTTTTGCAAGTGGTCGATCCTGGGTTTGCTGACTTTTTCGGTCAAGAAAAATAAATGTACCACAAAAAGAAACCATGACACTGAAAAGGATTAGTTCAGGTTAAAATTGAAATTACTGAACTGTTATACTTCTATATGCAGATTTTGAAAATACAACAGAAAACTCACAACGTAAATCTTGGATATCGTGCACCGAAAAGAGCACCGACAGCATTTTTTCTGTAAAACCTTCTGCTTATACTATTTTCTTGACGGTCCACCGCCCTAATATTAAGACAAGTATTGTTCTACTTCGTATTACACTTGGTGCAGTCAACAACATTGATTTCACAAAATACCTGCATAACATTTGAGTAAAAAGCCACGAACAATCGTTACACATGGGTGAACCGAAAACATAGTTGGATTCGGAGCATAAAATCCAAGCGAAAGTAGAAGACCACCGAAACTGACTTAATAGAATAGACAAAACATCCTCGATCAGCTTTGTTGATTGTCCACTCAATCTGGAAGTTCGTGTAGAAAAAATATAGCTTACAAAATATATAATTTTGTAAGCTACCCTTGCTGCGGGCTATAAACTGTTGGAGAAGTGGGATTTTATTTGTGAAAGTACGAAAGAATTAACTAGAATTCTTGATTCATATAAAATATTTGAAATCATTGGGCTTGGAACCAAAGTTAGGACTTCGGATTTATCCCGGAGAATCTGTTAAATGGTATAGATAGCTGAATTTTGTGGCGTCGATTGATTTCCAGTAGGATAAGGACTTAAACTGGTGAACGCTTCTTGTGTAAAAACTTGAACAGTAATATAAATTGTTGTGTAAACGAAATCACAACATTTAACGCACTGTGATTTTCTAGAAAGGGTTCCTACAAGTGAGATCATGGAAACATACTGTGAAAAAACTGTGATACCACACATTTAGGTTACAAAAATTAAAAAACAAAATAAGAGAGAGAACCAGTAACAACTAGTACGCCGATTCTTCTACTATAATGGTTGACCCTTCAGACTAAAAGTTTAATAGTGTTGAAGGTGCTGATCTGTACATTTCCCTTTTTTTTTTTAACTAAAATGAATTTATTACCTTACTCAAGAACATGCCAACTCATTAAACTTTTTGCTGCTATCGATAGAGTTACATGTCAAGATTTAATTGAGCTGACCTTGAATATTAACTTTTTATCAATAATGTTTCAGAAGAGACTATACTGGGAAAACTGGTTAGTGCTATACAAGTTGACCGGTAGGCGTTTGTATGAGACTAAAGTGGAAAGTTACAGAAATGATTTTGTAGCAAGACGTAGAGGTTCAGCGGCAAGACGATGGTGAGTTTGGTACTGTAACAGAATGAAACAGAATAATATCGTATGACGTTGTTGTGGGGAATCTTACCCTAGTAGTAATGTATATACCGCATCAGTAGTACACTTGAACACGTCTGACAATAAGTATAGAATAGGTACTCATCCAAGACAACACGCGAATACAACTCTTCCAGCGCAACAAATGACTAGTTACGTCAACCCGCAGGTCTAGCCTTCTAGTCGATATACACATCTACATTAAACCGAACCTGAATACGTGTTATAGCCCACAGTCACGGCCCACAGTACGAACCAGGATCAATGTAAGTTTGACAGATAAAATATCGTGGGGTACCACAAACGATGACTTTACAATCTCCACGAAATGCGACCCCTACTCTCAGATTTTTCGTAATTATACCCTCTATCATCCACTAGTCGAACACTCGAATCGTCAATGTTTCATTCTGGTTATTTCTTTTTCATGTTACCCGTACTGATTGCGGTCTATAAAAGGAGTGTATGATTTTGTAGGCTTGGTTCGTTGAGGTATTTTACCAACCGATCGTAGTACGGACAACCGTCATATCTAACCGGTAGTCCTGTGTTCCTGTGTTCGCAAGTAATACGTGGTATAAAACACTGTGTGGCACCAGACTTTGCAAACACCGCTTTTATCGCACTGTGGTGAAGTATATCTATTTTCTTCCCCTATATAGTAAAGTGTCCGGATCGCAAAACGCCAAACTTTTCCGTCGCGGCTACCAGGACATCATCAACCCTTTCATTTTCTAAATTTTACCATTGTGTCAATCTCAAGTGGTACAAATTCGTTATTATTTCGACGGTGTTTTTGCATTGTTTTTGATTTGCTTTTAATTTGCTAACCGTTTTTTCCCCCGTGTGATTTAATTTTATAAGTTGATCTTGTGAATATTTCTCGTCACAGGTTGAATCTGTCGGTTATTTGAGGCTAGCACCGTTAAATTATCGGATAATTGGCTAAATAGTTATTATTTCCATTTTCGTGCTATTGTTGCATATATTCATACTTGCTGATCATTCTGGCTAGATTCTGTTTGTTAAAACGAACCTCTAGTTTTTTTCTTCATTTGAACTCGTCATTTGCTGTTCACAATGTTGAAAGGATTGAGAAAGAAAGCATCCGTTCTTTCGTTGGGTGCGATCCCGGCTGAAGAGACGCATACGTCTTCTGTTGAGAACTTTGAAAAAGTTTTAAAACAAGTCAGAGATTTCGAATTAGCATTGCAGGCCATGGACTACTTGCTAGATGACAGAACCGAAGAAGGTACAAATCTTCTTCTCCAGGAATCCAAAATTGTTCTGGATCAGCCGGCAGGTATCTTTCCGTTAGCTTTGGGGGTCATGGGGTTCATCGAGGCTACTTTGGGATTCGAACCAGAAGTTATGGAAAAAGCTTTGGCAAACTTGATGGAAGCGGAATCGGCATCGTTAAATAACGCAAAATATAACGTGAAACACAAGTTGGCTACTTCTCATATTTATCCCCCAGGAACCGAATTCCAGGTCACCTACGCAGAATCTACTTTATTGTGTGCTCTTTTGATGTTGTTGAAAGAGAATAATGGTATGGTGGAAGGAGCAAAAGCATTATTTAAGTTGAGAACAGCTTATAAAACATTGGATCAAATTTACAAGAAAATCATTGAATCCGAACCAGTTTTCAACAAGAACTTGATGAGGTTGAAACAGGAATCGTTGACAAACATGGGAAATCTTTCCAATTCTGATCTTCCGGGGTTTAAAGTCCCATCAGCTGAATCATCATCCAGCTCTTTACCAGCAGATCTTAAGTTGATGAAAGATTTAGAAAAGGTTTACCAAATGAGAAAATCCAGAATTGATGGTACTAATTTGAATGATTCCACCGATTTATTTTCGGGGATGTCGTCATCATACTCGGTTGATTTACCACCAAACAACACTTTACCAACTGATGCATCTAGTAAATTGACAAGTGTTGATTCTACAAGAGCCCCCACTCCAGTACCTCAAAACAAGTCATTTAGAAAAGATACGACAGAAGATTCTGAAGAAGATGTTAGTAAGAACGAGGAGTTTTCGGATGCTGCTGGATCACAATTGGATATTCCAGGGTTTGGAGCTAATACAGGATCGTCAATGTTATCGTCAGCGATGTCATCAATTCATTCTTCTACAAACTCATCAAATTCGGACCACCATTTGCATGTGTCAACTATTGACGAGTTTGTGCACTCTGGTGTACAATTATGTTTTGGTATTTTACAAGTTGTACTCTCCTTGATCCCTCCTGCCATTGGGAAAGTTTTATCCATTGTTGGATTCAAAGGTGATAGAGAAGTCGGATTAAAAATACTTTGGAAAACAGCAATTACTTCTAGAAATATCCATGGTAATTTAGCCTTGTTGTGTTTGTTAGTATTTTATGATGGCCCGGTTCAATTTGTCGACTCTGGATTCCAATTACCTCACAACAATGACGCAAATATCAAGGACGTCATTTCCTTAGATGGTAAGGTGACAATTTCAGATGAGGAACTTAAAAAGATTATGATGAATCCAGCATTATATACCCCACAAATATTGAGGAAAGCCAGAAAATGCTTTCCCCATAATGCATTATGGTTATTGCAAGAAGGTAGAATTTTAGCAGCACAAGGTAAGTTATACGAGGCTGTGGATTTAATGCAATCTTTCACCGATAACCCAAACAATAAGATCAGAATGCAACAGATCGAAGCATTGCTTATCTACGATCGTGCTATGTTCTATGCATTCAAACACGATTTTGATAGTGCAGCAAGAGATTTTATACATTTGATTGATATAAACTCGTGGTCCAAGGGAGTTTATTTATTTATGGCTGCATCGTGTTATCTTGAAAAATATAGAATGATAGAAATGGACTTGATTAAGGTTGATAATAAAGAACAAGAGTTAGAGAAGTACGAAAAACTTGCTGTCAAATACTTTGAATTAGCACCAACATATGTTCCTGGACACGGACACAATGCTAAGAAGAAGAAAGGTGGAATTGGTGGTGGAAGCAAGAAGATGCCTTTCGATAAATTTCTTTTGAGAAAGATGCAACATATTGAAGCCAGACAAAAGCAATATCCAAACTTAAAGTTCATCGATTGTATTGGTACTTCACTCATCCACGAATTGGTGTACTTTTGGAATGGGTATAATAGAATGCAACGAGCCGAGTTGGAAATGTGTTTGAAATTACTTGGATATTCGGGCGAAAAGGGCGCGTCCTTTTCTGCTAACAACAGCGAGGTGAATTATGCTAAATTTCCAGAAACCATGGATGAAGCAATGATTAGATACTTCTTGCAAGGTATTGCATTGAGACTGTTGGGCAAAGTATCCGAAGGGCTTGAGTTAATTGACACCCATGTCATTTCGAAATTTGTCGTTGCAGAACAGCCTCAGTTCAAATTTACAAAAATGACGTACAGTCCTTATTTGTATCCTACATCGTTGTATGAAAAGACCATGTTTATCTGGTTATTGAAAACAGGTGAAGGAAAAGATTGTGCCAGTGCTGTAGCTGAGAGTAAGTCATGGTTGAAAAAAGCTGAACTTGTTGGTGAAGGTGATTATGAGTTGAGTAATAGAACCGGGATGAGAATCAAAGCAGCCGGTGATAGACTAGACCAATTAGGTACCATGGTATGATCAACAAATGAACCCTACAAACGACTGAGTTTTACCAGTTTTATATACAATATATATTAGATATTCTAATTGAAGTAAGTTTCAACCATAGTATCAGCCACGTTGAACCTAAATCCAATTGTGATCAACCATGCTAAAGCCAAGATTGGCAAAATACCTGCGATAATGATCAATTGTAACAATCTGGCTGGTTGGTTGGTGGTATTGTTGATTCCACTGCTAGTTACAAATGGTAATGAATTAAACCCATATAATGTAATGACAAAGTAGTATCCAATCGATCCGAAATATAGCGAATTACCCAAAATCAATCCAATTATGGAATTCTTCATCCTTAAAATGGGCAATAACAAAAATTGCACAATGTACAACAAGCACCAAATCACCAAAAATGAATTACAGTGAATGTCAAAACAAAAGCCCCATTCGATATAATTTAAACTATATCTTGGATTTGTTAACCCATTATTGAAGATCCGATTAGTCACTAACCAGAATATTGTAGCAATCACAAACCCTGTCAAATAAAAGTCAATCACCACCATATAGATTATCAATTTTATTATGTCCCAAAACCTGGGAGTGTAGGCAAGACCCCATGCAACGGCGCTGATGGAGAGAAATCCCGTTAGCAATATGATGAACGAGGGATCATCCCTTGTATAGCTCGATTTGCCGCTAGTCGACTGTTGCTTATAATAGTAATGCGTCTTGTACATTTTTTTAGGGTAGATTATAAGATGGAAGATCTCCCAAATGGCAGTTTCAAAGTCCAAAGTCGTGGGTTTGAATAACCTCTTGAACATTCTCTTAAAATTACGAAACCGGTCTGATAATGTCGATGACATAACACCATCATCTAGCGAGGTTGCAGAGTGAATTGAGCCCACGGAATTACCTCGTTGTGGACTCAGTAACTGTACTTGTGGAAACAAATCCTGGGTAGCATACGGCAAATTGATTCGTTTGCTCATAATGAATAGCAATTGTCACGTACAAGATTGGGTTGACCGGATTTTGCGTCGAGGAAATGGTATTTTTTATCTTTTCTCTAACCTTGTCTCGTCTCTCTATGTAATTGGCATTCTCAAACCAAAATCAATCCGAGCCCCATTTGTTGCCCTCGAAAATTATTGGATAATCCGAGGGTTGCACCGAGGGCTAATTTGATTTCCGGGTATATACATACAGGGCCTATTTCTGGTACGAGTTTAGCAAAATAGAGACATAGTTGTGTCTTTCCATACTACCGCAATAAATCATCAGCAATGGAACCGAATACAAACACAAATGCAAGTGCAAGTGTAACTGAAACTGAACAACACTCAGAGAGAGCACCAGAACCCCGGTCTGTTTTGCATTTGAGATCTGATCGCAGCAAGTCCAAAAAGAAGTCCAAGCCAAAAGTCAAATGGGAAAGCGATGTCGTTGACAATGAGCATATGGGAAAGAAGAAATCCAAAATCTGTTGCATTTTCCACCCCAATCGTGAGTTTGGCGAGTCATCAGACGACTCATCCAGTGGAGACTCGTCTAGTGATGAATCCGACGGCGAAGGCAATATAATACCAAAAAACAAACCTCACAATCACAGCCACGATCATAATCACGATCATGATGGAAACTGCCCGCATCATGATACTTCAGAATTCGACCAGGGCCGTCCTAATGCATACGAAAGACAACCCAAGTACGAAAACCAATCTAAACTACCAGACAATCCAACTTGATTTGTGGTATTGAACTATACGATTCATGACAATTTATATTTATTTACCATGCAAGAGTTGACTGTAGCATTTATGGAACTTGGTGCGGTATGGGTTCTTCCGATTGATTGAACATTTGCAACTGTTGATCCCACATGGTTTGTATGTACTGTTCGGTTTTTGATTTGGCAGGATTGGTAAAGTTGAGCAGTGTGAACTTACTGGTTGCAGAGTATGAGATAGATTTTTCGTCCAACAACGATTCGTTGTATCGGTTTATAAACCCAAGGATTCCCGTTTGCGTTCTCAATTTTGTTTTGGATTTACCCGTAGCTATCTTTGTAGGGAATCTACACCTTATAGAAGTATATTGGGAAGAAATACTTTCGTATTGAATCTTCACTACGTATGAATTCAAAAATTGGATTAAATCGGGCTTGGAGGGTTCTGCAGTCAAAGTTTTATAATCGTTCAAACGTTTTGTGGTACGGTTCATTTTCGAGATCCCAACATCTTCCTCAGTTTCATCCTTCTTTAGAAAGTTCTGTTGAAATTCATGCATCTCTTGGAACACATCCATTATGTCCAGAGTCAGATGATATGGTCCATAATCATCATCAATGTCTAGTCCTAATTCATCACCGCCCTCGCTTTTGCTTTCAAAATTGTCATCTTCATCATTTGAACTAGCGTTATCGTCAACATGATTAGTCACGGGATGGTTTCGTGATGCTATTCTGATATGATATTGGTTAAGTGAATCTCTCCTATTGCTAGGGTTCATGTTAACAGTGAGGGACGATTGGTGTGATGAACTGTCAGATTTTGAAGCAGATGCTTTTTGCAAGTTTTCAAAGGAATTCTCTGTTTTAGACAAGCATGTATGGTGTATTGGTCGTTTTATGTCATATCTGTCTTCCAAAACCGTCAACGGAGAAACATTATCCATTCTAGATACCGAATTATTCCTCGAACAAGATTTCGTTGACTGAATTGAGTGAGAATCATTCATAAAAAATTCCAGGTTTTGGCGTTTTACCAGTTTGTTGCCTCGAAGGTTACTGGCAATAGTATATGAGATAGATCTTTGGAACGGTGGCCTAGTAGGGCTCTGTGTAGTTTGCCTTATTGGTTCCGACGACTTTGAACGCGCTATGCTATACCCACTCATAGACCTGGTGATATTGGATTTATAATTTTGATGAATAGCCGTGCGTAATATATCATTATCACTACCACCAGAGTTGTACCGCTTGAGTTGATGATTCTTGTACTCAGAAATACATTCTGGCTTCTTTTCTAAAATATCGTTTGACTCAAAGGCATTTCGAGGATCCGATCGGTAATTGCATATGTGATTTCTCCTGTTGTATAAAGCATGATCCACGCCAAATCGGTTTGGATCTCTGTCTCCATCTGACACAGGATGTTTTTTGAGATGGTTGTGACTTACATTCATTGTTAACAGCGGATTAACTTTTAAAGATACTCATAAATGATATTAAAATGTATTCTCCGTAGTATTGCTATAAATTCAATTAGATAATTCTTTCCAAGACTTTAAATCAGGCAATACAATGGAAGTCTTATCTATATTGTCTTTGAGTTTATCCGCAAAAAATATTTGCGATAACAACCACGTATCTTGATTCGGTAGACTTCCGTATCCGGAAGTAAATTAGAAAATGTCAATATTTGTTTGCGCGATATTTCATTCTATACTGATACCCCGGTACTCTATTATTGTCTTATAAGACAAGCGTTAAAATATCAAGCAAACTTGATGAGGTCATTAATGAGATTTTCATTGCATCCTTCAATCAATCTCTTTTGTCGAGTTCTAATCAAGCTTGATAAATTTATAATCTTCTTCTGCTCCTTGAGAATGATGGCCAATTTATCTTCATTCTTGCTGGAATTGATTTGTTGAAATACAGCTGACAACTCCTCGACTGTTTGATTCAAGTAATTTTGATTATCCTCAAATATATCTCCAAAATTGGATGACTCAAGATAGAAAGCAAAACAATACGTCCACTTGAGTGCTTTTCTCCCATTCGTCAAGGATTTGATTGCGTCTGTCAAAAACTGGATATCGTTCCAACTTAAATCTGTCTCTTTTTTCAATCTTTGTGTCTCCATATATGCCTTTGCCAAAGCTTCAATCTTGTTAATAATCTTTAAATCCCCAATAACGGAGCTTTCATGGGTGGCATACCGTTTGTAATAATGTAGATATCTTTGTAAAGAAAGGCGCTTCTTGTTCACTTTCTCGTTCTCTTTGCTTTCTTTTTGGAACAGATTACAATTATAGTAGTTTTTGTGTGTTGTCCAATCCTTCATGCAAATCCAACAGAACATATGATGACATTCGCTACATGTCATTTGGTTACACCCACCGTTCTTTTCAATTGCAGCGTCACATTTGGGGCATGCATGAGTATTGACATCAATCCAATTGGCAGTTTCGGAGTCATCATTACACTTCTTAATCCACTTTCGTACAATCCAGCACGGACAAGGCAAATGGTTTTCATACTTGCAATTGAAACAAAATTCATGCGAATTAGAGCATCGTACGATTGGTACTGATTTGAGATGTTGTGGCTCTGGTTCCAGCTCTTCAAACCCATCGACAATTTCAGCAAAATCGTTACAGTCCACCCCTGGACACCACGCCAAGGTTTTCTTACTGTTTATAAGATTCATGGCAACGGTAACCAAAAGAGGGTTTTCTTTGGAAACCTCTGCATTAGTATTGATTACGCCATCGTTGTATTGTGATATAATTTGGTCAATATCTTTGTGTGGAATAACCAAAGAACAAGTTGGATCGATGCAAGTAACAAGCAAACCAAAACGAACTTGGTTCGTTACATAGTTATAGTAGCAATTAATACAAAAATCACTATTGCAAGACAATGAATAAACAACAACTCTCGGGTATGATTCACAACAGATACTACAGTCATATTGTGTCACCGTCTTAAATGTATTATTTGGTGGATCGGGATAAGGAAGACCAGCTTTCTCATACAACAAAGCGGGATTATCAATAAAGTCTAGAATCAACTCGTCAGACTGCCACCGTTTGTACTGCAACATTACTAGCAAATCATCAAAAGAACAATTGGGAAGTTGACTCGATTTCAACATCCGAACCGGCTGCAATAGTTTTTGGTCCACGTACTCTGAAATACTCCACGGTATGTACTCACAGTCGCTACATCCAATGGCTTTGAAATGCTTATCACCACTACTCTCTTTTTGCGAAGACATGGTGTAGTCCAGGGCTTCCATGTCCTCATCAGAGCCATACGATAACTCCGATACTAGCCCATCTTCATCATCATATTCAAACTCTATTTCTTCATCTGACATAATCCACAGCTGTGTAGTGTCCTGTCAGTCTGTCCGGGATTTTATTTAAGTGTCAATTTGTATTAGTTTTATACTACGGTTAGACATACAGTCTCACGCATTGTAGCAGATCAGTACATCAAGGTGGAGTTTCCCACTTTTTTCTGGTGACAATGAACTACATCATTGGTCTGTCCGCGTGCTTTTATGTATCGAGTGCAAGCTAAAAGTGCTTCTAGAATCTTTAAACAGTTCTGCTGTTATTGTAATTTGTATTTCATGATGAAAATTTGCAGCCACGAGAATGAAAATATATAATCGCAAAGTAGGCTAGGCCAAAACATTTCTAGCATGACAGATGGTACTACTATATACAATGCACTTGTGCCCAAGTTCAAGTAACTAAGTTTTATATCTTTGATGAACTCATCTAGGTGGAAAAGAGTTTTTACAGACAATGTAGATTGGTAAATTTGGGGTTCGAAATGAGAAGCTAAACCGGAGTTTCGCTTTGGCTCTCGATAAATCGCCTCAATATATCCTTTTCCTGCTTGATAATTTGTTCAATCAATTCTTGGTGTTCACTTGGGATCAATTCAGTATACCGCGACAATCTGTCTTGACACCATTTTTTAACCATTTGTTTATCTTCGGGATCAATGAGTAGTTCCTTTATGGTTTTGTGTAGTCTGGTCTTTTTCAGTGCAAGAAGCTTGTGTTTGAAGAGTTTATGGGAAAGATTGATAATGTTTATCAAAGCATATGTTTGTGTTGATACAGTACCGTCGTAGTTTACCTTTACAGCCAATTGCCATGTTTCTGGAACTGAAACATCAGAACAGCAATCTTCGTCGTCATCATGATTGTCATCGTGATGGTGGTGGTTGTGGGAAGATTGCACTACGATTTCATTGATTAAATCGAATCCTGTTTCCTCGAACCAGTTGAGACGTTCTTCCAATTGCTTACCTTTATCTCCAGACAACTTGGATTTGGCATACTTGATGTACTTGTACGCTTGAACAGACAATAAACATGAGTCATTAGGATTGCCGGGACATGTGAACCCATACCGTTGAAGTAGCTCGACGTTTGACAATTCATTACCGTATGAATTGAATATTTCAAAGCCATGTTCTTCTGATGGAGGTCTCATTAACACCACATCACAACACTTTGAACTATCAGATAACTCCTTTGCGAGTTCGTCATCAATAGGTTCGGTTTCTTTGTCATTTTCATGCAAATTCTCAACTGTTGATTCTTCTTCAGATTCCACAATAGTGTCCGTTTCTGAATCCTCCTCTGCATCTTGCTCCATTTTGTGAATATACTCCATGGTTATTTCGTCGATATCTGAAAGATCATTATCTTCAAGATAGTCTATGCCATCATTACTAACGGCACCATTGTCTTCATTTTGTTCCATTTGATTTCCTGCCATATCTTCATGTTCATGTTCATGTTCATGTTCAACATCATCTTCATGTTCAACATCATCTTCATCTTCAACACCGTCTTCATCTTCATGTTCAGCATCATCTTCATCTTCGTCCTCGTGGTCGCATTCTTGTTCTCCACAAATGTCACACACTGCACCATCGCACACAAAATGGATGTTTTCTTGGGGAACAACATTTCCGTTTTTCATAATGGGAGAAAGATGATTGAAAAGGTCGGCAGCCGGTGCCAATGATAACTCAAAGTAATTATCGATTGTGAAACTTCGAGAAGTAACAGATGTGACATATTTTGAAAATTTCAATAATGAGGAAGAGTCTTCATCCTGAAGAACTTGTGGCATTGGCACGGTTGCGTGGTTCGTTTTGGCAAACCGTTTGCACTCATGGTAAAATTCGAGTAGCTCTGTAGCGTCCAATAAATTCAACAAGTCCACCTGGGTATTTCGCAAATTCAACTTATCGTCGTCACTCCAGAGACAGATGGGAATAAATGACGACTCAAAATCTATCGATTGCAAATAGTCGTACCATGGAGAGTCATGAGAAAACGACGCTTCGTAAATTACGGTGATAATCAAACCAAACATTCCTTGGGAAATATCGACATTTTCCCATTCGTAATCAAACAACAAGTTGTATATCGACGACGTTTTGGCATTCAATAAATTGGATTTGGGGATTCTCAAAAGTAACGGGTCGTCGTCTAACACTGACAAATCTGGTACAAATACTCCCAATCCACCAAATTTGGATTCCTTCACTTGCAACTCCTGTCTCCAAAACGCATTTTTGTTAATCCACCGTACCAATGCTTCAACCTTGTTGCCAGTCATACCGTTATACCCACCGTCTAATTACTTGGTGGTTTAATCTAGCCAGTAACTAGTAGGGCCATCGCTGGGGTGCATACAGAAAGCCGTTTATGGTTTATACGCACAAAAATTATCTGATTTTGGCACCTTGAGGCACATACAGGAATTGCACCATACATTGTCTTTGTCGTGGCTGTTCCCCTAACGACAAAATTAGAGCCGGGTAATACGTATCAGAAGTCGCCTGCAAGGTGATGAGGATGGGAGTTTTTTTTTACCAAAACCATTGTGTCCCGCACTACCGGAATGTAGTATAAATAGTAGGCATTCCCCTGACACCCAGACTAGAACATTATCATCAGTAGTGGTTATACTATACTTATATAATATAACTTTACTATTATAAAGATATATAGTGATTATTGTATTTCGTTGATGAGTACAATTTTTATCTATCAAACACCCATAGCTAAATACCTATTGACCGAACTAACAATTTGGCCACAATAGATATTTCGTTTCAATCTTTTAGATGAACTGCATTTTATGTCTTTATACAAGCTCTAGTAACGTGGAAACAGTGTTATTAGATGAAAGCATAGTGCTACAGACCATATGTATAGTCTACTGTAGTTGTAGTTTGTATGACCCGGCCGGATATCGACATTTTATACACGAGCGAATTCTGTAACCTCATCGCATGTTTTTACTGTTCTGATTGTAACACATCGGTTCCTAGTTTCTGAACAAATCCTCGTCCGGATGACTTATCGCTAGCCAGACTTATCGCTAGCCAGACTGAACGACTAGAACGGACTTGGCTAACAGAGTCTGTGGTAACAAAAATTTACGTCACGTGAGCGTCAATCATGAAGTTGAAGCTTTATGAAATTTTTTTGTAGGTTCAAACAGCAGGAAATAATTGATCATCAACGATGGCTCACAGATTGATAGTAAATGTTGTGCTTACCGGTGCATCTGTCTTTGGACGTGCATTCACGGAAGCTTACAAACAAGCAGCTAAAGCTAGTGCTGCTGGTGCGGCAGCTGGTCCTGCTAAGGCAGCATCAGCAGGAGGTATTCCTGTTGATGAAGCATTAAAGATCTTAAATATCGAGAGAGATCAGTTCACTAAAGACAAGTTACAGTCACAATACGACTATCTTTTCGATGTCAACTCCAAGGAGAAAGGAAACTCTTTCTACTTACAGAGTAAAGTATATTATGCCATGGATACCTTAACCAAAGAGTTGGAGTATCTACAAAAAGTAAAAGATAAAGAGCAAACCTAGCAGCGGGGTATGCTCGCATTCCGATGCCACGAAAGTTGATCCATTATTCCACCTACGTTTCTTCATATTGGAGGATAGCTCATAGGTAATGAACTGATGACATTATCAGCGCCACCAATACTTTGCGAAAGAAAACCCCATCGCAACTACCAACCACCAGTTTCACCACCAAATCAAAGTTTCGTGACATTAATGCATTTTACCACTATATTTGGACCACCGTTTCAGTACAGGCGCACGGACTTTACACGTTTTCTATGACCTGTTGAATACGTGCAACAAATATAGCGGGTACCTAATTTATTGTCATATTCAGTAGCACCTGTTAACATGCTACCACGTTATTAGAAAGTGTAATCCATGATGGGCCGCTGTTCCCATTACTGTTTGTACTATCGTTGTAAATAGCTATTAAAATTCTATACGACCAAATGATTACATGTAGGACCTCACCTAGAATAAGGAAAATTTACCGTATAGGCCCTGTGATCGTAAAGTTTACACATTACTGTTAATCATAGCGAGCGGCTGTTGTTGGATTGTATTGTTTACTCAGTTATAGATCATGTCTGAGTCAATCAAAGAAGACGAGCAGTTGTTGCAGGATGCTTCGACGTTGTTGATGTTTGCTAATGTGGCTGCTAAACAACAACAGATGATTCATCCGTTACCGCCTCCATCTGTCCAACTGTCAGCACAAATACCTTCCCAGTCACAACAGCTTCAGTCGAAGTTGCCACCAGGAGACGAACGACAACACCAGCAGCAGTTTCAGTATCTGGCCACGCAACCACTTCTCACTCAGCCTAGTTCTAATTCGCCAACCCAGCAGCAAGGGTCTCCTCTTGAAGGAGTTAAAGTACAACAACCGGACTCTAGACATCATGTTCCACCACCACCAGCTGGCGCTGATACCCAGAATGTTTCTCATGGTGTGCCCCAGCTCCACTCTTTTACCCAGCACATGAGTCAGAACCTTCCACCATCCTTGGGCCAGGAGCCAAAACCTCAACAGTTACCACACATGAATTCCGTATCATCATACCCAAATAAGTTTCCCATGTATAATCAGGCCAATCAGATACCAAACTACAATCAATCAAACTCCTTACAATCGCCACCACTAACCTATATAAACAAGCCCAAAGAGCCCCTGCCAATATCAGGCACGATAACAAATCCGGAAACCAAGCCCTTGAACGAAGCTAATCATGTAAGAGCAGTTTCGAATCCAGGAGTTTCATCGAGATCTGTACAATCGACAAGCGTATTACAGTCTGCAAATGCCAACTCACCAGGGAAACCACCAGCAAAACGGGGATCCATCAGTTTACTAATGAATAACGATGGTTCATCGGAAGACCCATCCACTTATCAATTTCCAAATAATAAGCAGAAATCGGTTAGTCCAAGATCAATTTCGGTTTCCATTGAACAAACGCACAGGAGATCATTGTCTCACCCAGAAAACAAAACCAATACCGCAAAGGTACTTTATGCTTCACCTGGGCCAGCAAATGTTGCACTAGAACGGGGTATCAATTTGGTAACAGGGGAACGAAACACATCTAATGCCGTGATAGCAGCAGCAGCATTGGCAGCCGCAGCAGAGGTGCCTCTACCTTTGAAGAATACACGTGAAATGTTAATGAAAGAACAAACTACACCAACATCGGTAGAGTCCAAGACTTCTACAAAGACAGCTGAAGAGAAACCTACAAGAAAAGTTAGTCCAACTCCAAGGAAATCTAGCTCACAACCTAAAAAGCAAACCACTTCTAGAAAACAAACAAGTTCATCTAAAAAGCAACCAGAGATTCAAAATGATCCTGTCAAATCAGAATTTGAACCAACTATCACGAGCGAAATACCACCAACCTCTCCACAACTCAAACAGCAACTAGCTTCAAGAAAAGAAGATGAAACTGAACTAGAAGATAATGAAAAGACAGATGATGAAAAAGAAGAACTAAAACGAGAAAATTTCAATATTCCCCCTTTGGAATCATACAAGGTCGATCCTGATTCCGGTTTGATTGGATGTATTTGTAGCATCGAAGACGATGACGGATTTACTGTGCAATGTGATGAATGTTTCAGATGGCAGCATTGTCACTGTATGGGCTTTAAATCGCCAGAAGAGGTACCAGAAGACGAATATAAATGTTATTTCTGCGATAAGTTGAAATGGGGCAAATTGAATTCCGAAGCATGTGAACAAGAAACTCTAAAGCGGCTTAATTTGGAAAAACAGGAGAAACAATTACCAAACCCAAAGAGAAAGCACCTGTCAACTGAGAAATCAGAGACAGGAAATGGAGGATATGCAAGCGATGCTTCAATTAATTCTAAAAAGCGAAAGGTTTCTGAATCTTCTGATAAGAAAGAAATGAACGAGGCGAAAGAGTTCCAGAAGCTTGAATTACCTATCAAAGACAATGAATTGTTAAAAGATGGTGTTGCTGCGGAAACATACCAATCTGTTTATTACAACTTAAAGGAAAATGATTATAAAAAAGCCGAAATTAAGAAATTGTTAGCTGAAAAAGGTGAAAGGTTGTACAATGAATATCTTTCCTTGAAAAAACTAGGGTCGTCAAGAAAATCAATTAATGACATTGAGATAATGAGCTTGCAACAATTCAAAGGAATAAAATTCTCGAAAATTAATTTACCTAACTACCAGAAGTACATGTCTGAAAATAGCAAGAACACTATAAGCAAAAACAAGAAACACAACAAGACATCAATTAAAGTGAAAGCATATACCGACAATCAAAAGCAGAGGTTCAATGGAATTTCGAAGCTAGCA
>ERZ778017.468-NODE-468-length-55699-cov-6.953023_pt1 | contig 55699 bp, 67 predicted proteins | sample MGYA00375747_ERZ778017 | MGnify/ENA primary metagenome ERZ778017 (study PRJEB29350, sample SAMN05509838) | bioreactor metagenome | biome: bioreactor; material: wastewater | place: South Africa: University of Cape Town | collected 2014-03-17 ...
GCGGGAAAAACGCGGCGCGTTTCCCGTACCGGGAAAGGGAAAAACAGGATCAACTGGCGGGAATGAAAACCCGCGCACGCATCACGACATCACGGCGGCCCCCGAGGGCGGATAAGGCCTCGACGGCACCGGAAGGGCGCCCGATGGCACGCCCTTCCGGCCCTTGTCATATGCGGAAGGCGGGCCGAACCCCTGCACGGCAAGCCGCGCTCCCAATGGGTGCCGGGGGCCTTGCGGGCCGTACCGGACCTTCCTTCGCTCTCTTCGGGTATGGTGAATTGGAGAAGCCGGCTTTGGGTTGCCGCTGTCGTCCGCGCCCGCAGGCTATCGTAGCCCGCCTGGAACCTCTCCAAACTGGTTGCGGAGGCGAGATTCGAACTCGCGACCTCCGGCTCATGAGACACCCCGCGACGCCGAAGGCGCGCAAGCAGGGGCCTCGCTACCGCTGCTCTACCCACGCAGAAAATGGAAACGGAGGTGCGCATCTATTCCGCCGCCTCCAGTGGTTGCCGGTCAGGCTGCGCGTTGCGAGCCTTCCGTGCAGCGAGGCAAATGAGGATGAACAATTCCTCGCTTACCTTCCCCTGGGTTCCGGCTGCCACCGCCGCCGCAAGCTCATCGCTCGGTCGCCGCTCGCCAGAAAGCGCCCTCGTAAGTGTGCTGGGAGCGCGACCGATCCTCCGCGAAAAAGCGGAAATCGTCTCGTTCTGACCCTCAAGGTAATCGGAAAATGCATCCATGTCTCATTTGTTGCCAAATAGGCAAACTCAAGTCAAGCGTAATTTTGCCTATTTGGCTCTTTTACCAATTTGCCAATCTGGCAAATTCGACAATATGGAAGAAGACGACAAGCCGAACCGACTAACCGAAGTCCGCGAAAGCCAGGGCCTCACGATCGAAGATGTGGCAGAGCGGACGGGCTTGTCCGTTTCCTATGTCTCTCGCCTAGAAAACGGCGATAGGAACCTCTCGGTCAAGAACCTCAATCTTTTTGCTTCGGCGCTTAACGTCGATCCTTCGGAATTGCTCCGTCCGACAAAGGCGCGGTCGAACGTGGTGAAGGTCATGGGACGCATAGGTGCGGGGGCGCAGATATCTCCGGAGTACGAGCAGTTGCCTCCTGAGGGTCTGTTCGAGATCGAGGTGGCCTTTCCGCTACCCGATGACGCCGTGGCATTTGAGGTGGCTGGAGAATCCATGTGGCCGCGATACGACCCAGGCGACGTCGTTATCTGCTGGCGGGGAGGAACACACATCGACGATATTCTAGGATGGGAAGCGGCCGTCATAACCGAAACGGACAACCGTTACCTGAAACGCGTGGTTCGAGGCGGCGCACCGAACACCTACGACCTGGAAAGTCACAACGCGGCTCCTATTCGCGGTGTGAAACTCAAATGGGTCGCGGAGGTGCATACCGTCATTCGCAGCGGTCAATGGAGAAAACTGAACGACGACGGTCGCCGCCGTCTCCTGCGAAAGATCAAGGTCGCATAAGCGCCGTTCCAATTTTTGCCTATCTGTCAAATTGAGACTTGACTAAGATTTGCCTATTTGGCAATTTGCTACCATCGCATCAGCCGATGGAGCTTTTCCGTGTCACTTTCTTTCCAGCAACCCGGGTCCGTTGGTGCCGTTCGGCCCATAGAGCGCTTCGCCGACCAGGCAAATGTCGTCCGCATTCTTCCCCGTAAGATCGGTAAGCGTGCGGTTGTGGCTGACCGTCGCGACGGCCTTGAACGTGTCGTCGAACTCGATATTCGCGGCGGCAAGGTAAACGGTGGCGCGGCTGCTGTTGAACCGAAGATCGGTGCAGAGTTCGGCCAGCGCCATCGCCTCCCCGTATTTCCGGGCGATGGTGTCACGCGCGTTGTCTGCCACGGCGAACCCGGTCCCGGCCGCTACGAGCGCCGCCGCCAGCACAATCTCCTTCATCAGAACCTCCCGCCTGCGCCCATCCATCTTGGCACCTTCGAAGGCGAGCGCAAGCAAAACCGCGCCGGATGGGACGAGGCCGGCAGCGGCTTGCAGATGGTGTTTTCCGCGCTGGCCGTCAGCCTTTCCGTCCTCGGCGGCCTGATGATCGCCTACGGCCTGGGGGCGATGTGATGACCCCTTCCGTCAACCCCGCCCGCTTTTCCGCGCAGACGAGGGCCATCCACCCCGAGGAAGGCGCTGACGTGCATCCGCGCTGCCGCGAAATGGCCGAAGCCATGCGCGAAGGGCAGACCCGCCCCAGGGATCTTCTCGCCGCCGGTTTTTCGGCGGCCGAGATCACCCTGCACAAGGATCGTGCTCACGACCTCGCCCTTGCCGCCAGCGTCCGCCAGATTGCGACGCGCCTCGATACCATGGAAGACGTCATCCAGAAGGCGCGCGAGGCCATCGCCAGCCGCCCGCCGCTGCCGCGCGGCATCGAGGAAACGCAGGCGACGCTGGTGCGCTGGAGCCTCTATTGCCAGGCGCGCGCCGCGCTCACGCTCTATCCGTGGGCGAGCCTGCGCGAGCAATGCCTCGGCCTGCTGCGGCGCTATCTTGACGGCTCGGAAATGTTCGACCGGGTCAAGAACGAGGCGATAGCCAAAGTCGCCGAAAGCTTCCCGAAGGTGATGCAGTGACGGTGCCATTCATCGACAGCTTCCGAGCCGACGGCTCGGTGATTAACCTGGCGGCGCTGGAGCCTGCCGACATCGACTTCGCCGCCATGGCCGCCGGCCTGTCGAAGCTCGCGCGCTACAACGCCGCCTGCTCCTGCGCGGCCTACAGCGTGGCGCAGCACAGCGTCATGGGCGCCGACGCGCTGATGCGCGAAACCGGCGACGCCGTGCTGGCCGGCTATTTCCTCCTGCACGACGGCCACGAATACCTGATCGGCGACATTACGCGCCCGGCGCTGAAACTGCTCGACCACCACTATACGACCGAGCATCGCCGGCGCTACCGGAACCGGCCGGCAGGACACCTGACCGTGGCGGCGGCACTCACCCGCGCCAAGGCGGAACTCGACGCCGTCGTCCATCAGGCTGCCGCCCTGCCGCCGCTGAAATCCATGCCGCTCTACGCCCGCCAGGTGCATGACATGGACGAGCGGATGCTGCGCGCCGAAACGCGGGCGCTGTTCGGCCCGAAGGCGACGCAACATCTGCCATCGGACAACCTGCCGCCGCCGAAGCTCACCGGCGCGATCCTGCCATGGGGTGCGGCCAAAGCCGAACTCGCCTTCGTCGAGCGCCTGGGGCGATACCTCAACATCATCGCGAGGCCGGCATGAAATCCGATCTTGTCGATATCGCCTGCGAAATCCGCAACGACAATCCGGCGAAAAAATCCATCGCGATCGCCGATGGCTCGACCGAGATGTTCGAAGGGTGCGAACGCGAGAAATGGTTCTGGCTGCCGCGAAGCCAGATCGAAATCAACGGCGACGGCACAGTCACGATGCCCGAATGGCTGGCCGTCGAGAAAGGTCTGGTGTGATGGCCGGTTCCGTCAACAAGGTCATCCTTATCGGCCACCTCGGCGCCGACCCGGAAATCCGCAAAACGAATGCCGGCGAGCCGATCGCCAACATGCGCGTCGCGACCTCGGAAAGCTGGCGCGACAAGAACAGCGGCGAGCGCAAGGAAAAGACCGAGTGGCATTCGGTCGTGGTCTTCAACGAACCCCTCGCCAAGTTTGCTGGTGAGTATCTGAAGAAGGGCGCCAAGGTCTACATCGAGGGCGCGCTGCAAACCCGCAAATGGGAAGATCGCGACGGCCGCGAGCGCTACACGACCGAGATCGTGCTGCAAAAGTTCCGCGGCGAGTTGCAATCGCTCGACAAGCTGCCCTCCAACCGGCCGCCGCCGGCCGGCAGCCCGGACGACTACGGCACGCAAAGCGGCCGCGACACCCGCCCCAGCCAGTCCGAGGCCTCGCGCGACGAGCGCGACCTCGACGACGAGATTCCCTTTTAACGGAGCACGACCATGAAGCGCATACGCGACGGGCAGACCATCATCGGCATCCTCGAAGGCGGACAGCTTGCCGCCGATTTCGGCACCGAGGTCACCGACGTGCTGGCCAAGCTGAAAGACCTTTCCGGGGACAGGCCCAAGAACAAGTTCAAGGGTTCGGTCATCCTCAAACTCGCCTTTGAGGTCGAGGCAGGGGCCGTCAACATCGACGCCAGCATCGAGACCAAAACGCCGAAGGCGCCGCGCTCAAGTTCGTATTTCTGGGTGCTGGACGACGGTTCGCTGTCCACCGAGCATCCCCAGCAGACAGACATGTTCGCCGGTCCGCGCGAAGCGCGCCGCGCCGAAGCGGCCGAGTAAGCCGCCGGCTGGGCCGGTAGTCGCGGATCAGCGCGCCGCCTCGAACGCTCGGCCAGCCTCTTTCCACCCAACCCCTGAAAGGATCCTATCATGGCCGACAAATCCGCAGCAGCCGAACTGTCAGCAGGCGAACACCTGCTCCCGCCGCTGGCCGTCGACCTCGGCATCATGGCCAGGCTCGGAACCAAGGCCGACGGCGTCGAGATCGTCACCTTGCACAAGCCCGCGGGCATGCTCGGCGTGCCGGACGAAATCCCGGTCGCGCTCAGGCGCGGCGAACAGCCGGGCATTTCGAGCGTTGCCCAGTTGTTTGCGGAATACCGTCAGCATCCGCAGAAAAAAGCCGGCACCGCCAACGCGCAGACCTTCGAAAGCTTCTGCACGCTCGCCAACCGCCACAAGACGGACGACAGCGTCATCTTCGCTAACATGGACTGGCGCAAGCCCAGCCTGACCGCCATCATCGACTACCATCAAAACCAGCCCGGCGGCCTGGCCGACAACGGAAGGCACCGCATCCACTACGCCTTCCCGCTTTCCGAGGAATGGCAGAAGTGGCTGGAAATGGACGGCCAGCCGATGAAGCAGCAGGACTTCGCCTGGTTCCTGGAGGATCGCATCCTCGAGGTTTCCAGCCCTGAAGTCGCCGACCTCGCCTATGAACAGCAGTTCGGCACCAAGATCGCGCTGGCCAGTCAGTTGGTGGAACTCTCCCGAGGCCTCAACGTCCGGGTCGATTCCGTGGTGAAAAACGCCGTCACCCTCCAGACCGGCGAGGCCTCGATCCAGTTCGAGGAAGCCCATACCGACGCGGCTGGCCAGCCGCTCAAGGTGCCCGGCCTGTTCATACTCAACATCGCCCCGTTCTTCATGGGCGACAAGGTCCGCATCCCTGTCCGGCTACGCTACCGCCTCGTCGGCGGCAAGATCATGTGGTTCTACAACATCTACCGGCCGGACCTGGTGATCACGGAAACCGTGCGCGCCTCGCTGTTCGAGGCAAAACGGGAAACCGAGTTGCCCGCCTACGAAGGCTCCCCGGAGATGACGGCGTGAGCGGCGCCTCCACCATCGTCATCGGGCGGGCGGCGTTGCTGCCCGCCCTGGCCGCGGTGCAACGCGCGGTCGAGCGCCGCAACACCATCCCGGTGCTGGCCAACGTGCTGATCGCGGCCGAGGGCGGCAGGCTCACCCTGACCGCGACCGATCTCGACATGGAGATCACGGCGGGCGCGGCCTGCCAGCTTGCCGGCCCCGCCGTCGCCACCACGCTGCCAGCCGCCAGCCTGCACGACATCGTGCGCAAGCTGCCCGACGGTTGCGAGGTGCAGCTGAGCGGCGACGCGCAGGCGTGGACGATCGCCGCCGGGCGCTCGAAATTCCGCCTGCCCTGCCTGCCGGCGTCGGACTTCCCAGCCATGGGCCGCACCGACATGCCGGCGAGCTTCGCGCTGCCGGCGCGGACGCTTGCGGCCATGATCGGCGCCGTGCGCTTCGCCATATCCACCGAGGAGACCCGCTACTACCTCAACGGCATCCACTGGCACCGCGACGAGGCGGAAAACCTGCTGGTCGCCGTCGCCACCGATGGCCACCGCCTGGCGCGCTTCGCCGCCAGCCTGCCGCAGGGGGCCGCCGAACTGCCGCCGGCCATCCTGCCGCGCAAGACCATCGACGTCATTGCCAAGATGCTGCCGGACGAGGGCGACGTGGCCATCGATGTCAGCCAGACGCGCGTCGGCTTCCGGCTCGCCGACGGCACGACGCTGGTTTCCAAGCTGATCGACGGCACCTATCCGGATTATCGCCGTGTCGTGCCGGTCGGCAACGGCAACAGGTTCCTGGTCGACAAGGCGGCGCTGGGCGCCGCGATCGACCGCGTCACCACGATCTCGGCCGGGCGCGGCAGCGGCGTGAAATTCTGCTTCGGCGACGGCGAACTGACGCTCGCCGCGCACAACCCGGACGCAGGCGACGGCGAGGACGGCATGGCGATCGTCATGCAGGACGGCGCCCCGGTCGAGATCGGCTTCAACGGCCGCTACTGCCTCGACATGCTGGCGGCCGTCGCCGCCGAGAACGTGATCTTCGAGCTGGGCGACGCCGGTTCGCCGGCCCGGATCGTGCCCGACGACGGCGGCGACAACGGGCCGTATTTCGTCATCATGCCGATGAGGGTCTGAGCGATGGTTGAAGCTGTCACAGAAAACATGGCAAACGGCATCCGCTTCCGCCTTGGCGACATCGTCGAGACGGTCAAGGGCGCGAAGTTCTGGGGCGAGATCATCGCTTTCGATACAGACGAGGCCTCACCCGGCTGCACCGTGCGCGCGGTCGACCCCGGCTTCGAGGGCACCAAGCACGTCTACCCGCTCAAGCAACTGCGGCATCGTCCCAAAGACAGGCCGCTGCCAGCGCCTGTTACGGTTGAAACGACTGATCTATCCACCGAGATCGACCGGACACTGCCGAACGATTTCCCGAATTACGGCGACTTCTCAATCGCGCTTCCGGCCGGACATTGGCGGGCAATCCGTGCCGCTCTTGCCGCCAGTGACAGACCGGCGGCCGCAGTGCCGCGCCCGGCGCTGGAATGGCATGAAGATTACGGCGATGTCGTGTGGTGGGCGCTAGGCGAAGACGGGAGATGGTTGGGCGAAGCTCCCTACATCGGATCGCCGCTTGACTGCGGCAGACCCATTCTCGTCACCGTCGACGGCGAGGAAATGACCCGCACGATCAGCGGCTGGCCAGGATATCATACGCACTGGACCCCTTGTCCGGCCTTTCCATCTCTGCCTACTGTATCCGGGAGCGCTGGCAAATGAGCGTCTATGTCGACGACATGCGCGCGCCCTTCGGCAACATGGTCATGTGCCACATGTGGGCCGACACGCGCGAAGAACTGTTCGCGATGGCCGACAGGATCGGCGTGCAGCGTAAATGGTTCCAGCGGCCGCCATCCGTAAAGCTGCCGGGCATGAAGGCTTCGTGGGAACACTTCGACATCGCGCAGTCCAAGCGTGCGCTGGCGGTCAAATATGGGGCGATTGAGACCGATCGCTATGGCCCGCTTGAGCACACCGCCCGCCTGGCCGGGGATACCAAGAAACTCGAAGTGATCGCCGATCTGCGCAGGGCGCGCCGCTGCAAGACGAACACCGTCGGCGCCGCCGGTGAATGCCTTGCCTGCGATGCGGAACAAGGGGAGCATTGCCGTGGCTGACTTTGCCAAAACCCGTCAATGGTGGCCGCACGATCTGGTGGACGAGGTGATGCCTCCCGGGCGTGCCAAGCCCGAGGACTGGTTGAAGCCCGATGAATCGGGCGTCACAACCATCCACGCCGACGATGACGACGACAAGACCGTCCTCGCCCGCATCAAGCCGGGCAGCGCGGTCGAATTCCTCTGGCAGGAAAACCGCGGCAGCGCCGAGATCCTGCTGATGCCGGACGGCACATGGTCGCTTGTCGATCCGCGCGACGGCGGCACTGTCGACATATTCACCGGCGAAGCCGCCGAGCCTACGCCGCCGGCCGGCCGCATCGGGAACGCGAACTGGTTCGCCGCCGCCGGCGACTACGAGACCATGATGGACAGCATGGACGGCTTTGCCGAGTGCTATGCCGAAAACGAGCCGGCCATCGACCCCGAAGGCCAGCGCCTGACGGTCGACATGGCCTACTGGTCCGACCCCGTCCGCTTCCGCGTCTCGGCCGATGGCAAAAGCCTGGAGACGATCGATGGCTGACGTCACCCACATCGAATGGACCGATGCGACGTGGAACCCGATTACGGGTTGCTCAATCGTCTCGCCCGGCTGCACCAACTGCTACGCCATGCGGCTGGCCGGCACGCGCCTCAAGCACATCCCGAGCCGCGCCGGCCTCACTGTCGACAGCAAGGCCGGCCCGGTCTGGACCGGTGAAGTGCGTCTCAACAAGCAGTGGCTCTACCAGCCCATTGAGTGGAAGAAGCCGCGTCGTATCTTTGTCTGCGCGCATGGTGACTTGTTCGCCGAAAACGTACCCGATGAATGGATCCTCGACGTGTTTACCGTCATGGCGACGGCTGACCACCATACCTACCAGGTGCTCACCAAGCGCGCCGACCGCATGCGCGAATTCGTCTCTCGCCCCGATCTGCTCAACGACATCTACGCCAACTGGTACACGTTCAGCGGCGGTGCGCGCGAGGTCCAGTCGTGGCCGCTACACAACGTCTGGCTGGGCATCTCGGCCGAGGATCAGCGCCGCGCCGACGAGCGCGTGCCGCAATTGATGGCAACGCCGGCAGCGATCCGCTTCGTCTCGGCCGAGCCGATGCTGGGACCGATCGACTTCACCAGTCTTCCACCTTTCCTCGAAGTATCGAGACGGATGGGTATTCGCCTTGACGCTCTCAAACTCGGTGGGAAATACAGTCTCGACTGGATCATCGCCGGCGGCGAAAGCGGACCGGGCGCGCGGCCGATGCATCCGGATTGGGTGCGATCGATCCGAGACCAGTGCGCCAGCGCCGGCACAGCCTTCTTCTTCAAGCAGTGGGGCGCCTACCTGCCGGCTGGCCAGATGATGGCCGATGGCAGGCCATGGTCGCCCACCAGCGGTAACAGCCTCCACGCCAGCAAAGCCCTTGCCGGCAGATTCCTCGACGGCGTTGAATATAACGCCATGCCGCAGATTAGGTCATGACGTCCTCCCTGCCCTACGTCTACCGATGGGACCGGCACGGCCGCAAAGGCCAGCCATGCCGCGTCGCCGCGCGCGGAACGATGAATTCCATCCTCGTCGTGTTCGCGGACGGCTACGCCATGGTGACCAGCGGCAACGCCATTCGAAAGGCGAAGCCGTGAAAGCGCCGGATCGCTACGACGACAATACCCCCTTGCGCCTTTCGGTCGCAGCGGCCATTGCTTTTCCGGACGGATCGATCGGCGCGCCCGGCCTGCGCAAGGAGCGCGACGCCGGTCGTCTCGAAACGGAGTTGATTGCCGGCAAGGAATTCGTCACCCTGGCGGCCATCGCTCGCATGAGGGAGCTATGCCGAGGACTTCGAAAGGGGCGCGCCTCGTCTGGCGCGACGAAAGCCGCAAGGCCGATGGCAGCCTGCGCAACCGCGCAGGGTGGTTCATCCGTGACGGCTCCACCTTCGCCAGCGCTTGCGGCGGCACGGGCGACCTTGAACGCGCTCAAAAAGCCCTCGCGGAACACATCACCGCAAAATACCGGCCATCAGCCGAACGCAACCGTCATCCAGATTCCGTCAAGATAGCCGACGCGATCAGCCATTACGCCTCGCAGGCAGTTCCCGCCCACGCCAAGCCGCAAGAGACGATCGCCCGGCTCTCCGTCGTCCTTGAGTGGTTCGGCGAGCGCACGCTCGGCGAGATCACAGGTCAGTTATGCCGCGATTTTGCAGCGGCGAACGGCAATGGTGCCGCCGCCCGCCGGCAACTCGAGGATCTTCGGTCCGCGCTGAACTATTACCGCAAGGAAGGCTATGTCACCTCGGCTCCGGCGATCACGCTGCCGGCGAAGCCGGAAGCCCGGCAGCGATGGCTTACACGGGACGAAGCCGCCGCCCTGCTATGGGCGGCCTGGCGCATGAAGCAAACGTGGAAGGGCCAGCCGAGCGGCCGCCGCACCGGCCGTCACGTCGCTCGATTCATGCTGGTCGCGCTCTATACCGGCACGCGATCGGCCGCGATCTGCAACGCCGCGATGCGCCCGACCCAAGGCCGGGGCCATGTCGACCTTGAGCGCGGGGTCTTCTATCGCCGGGCAGAAGGGGCGAAGCGGACCAACAAGCGCCAGCCGCCGGTGAAGCTGCCCGGCCGGCTTCTCGCACACATGCGCCGCTGGGCGCGCACGCCGCTGGAAATCAAGACGAAGAGCCGCAGCAAGAGCCGGAACGTCGGCCGCATGATCGCGCAGGATTTCGTCGTTGAGTGGAACGGCAAGCCTGTCACCTCAGTCAAAAAGGCCTTCCGGCGCGCGCGCGAAGCGGCGAAGCTGGGCGATGATGTGACGCCGCATGTTTTCCGCCACACGGCAGCCACCTGGCTGATGCAACAGGGCGCCGACGTATGGTCAGCTGCGGGCTTTCTCGGCATGACCGTCGACATACTTGTCGAAACCTACGGCCACCACCATCCGGACTTCCAGGCCGACGCGGCCGAGGCGATCACGTCGAAGGCCCGAACGAAGCGACTGCCCAAAAACGTGGTGAACATAGTCAATAAGATTGCTTAATCGGAGTATAATAGATGGGAAGGAGGCCATTGGGGCCGAGGCTATATTTCCGGCCAGACCGAATTCATCCAACGAAGGGCAACCACGAACCCGGACGATGGATAATCCGCGATGGACAGAAGTTCATCAGCACCGGCTTCGGTGAAGGCGAGGAACCGCAGGCGCAAACAGCACTCTCGGAGTACATCTCAAAAAGCCACAAGAGTGAGCAGTTTTTCGTGTATTTCATTTCGGCAAAGGCCGTGGGCTTTCCGATCAAGATCGGCATATCGAAGGATCGTCATCTGAGATTCATGTCGCTCCAAACGGCGCTGCCATACGATATCGATCTTCTTGCCCTCATGCCGACGACAGACCCGATTATGGAGCGCCGCCTACACCGCCAATTCAAGCACCTACGTCTTCGGGGTGAATGGTTTGAAAGAACGCCCGAACTGGAACAGTATATCGAAATGATCTGCGAGGCGGGACTGGCCGCCTAAAGGAGTTTACCCCACAGCACCCCACAGAAACGGCGGAAACAAACGAGAACATCGACCGTCAGGCCGAACGCTAAACCCCGGAAACCTGCGGCTTTGCTGGCCGAAGCTCCCGTTCGGGACGATGGGGTCGCAGGTTCAAATCCTGCCACTCCGACCAGCCGGAGAATCCCGTTTCTCTAATGAAATCAATACCTCGACCGTGAACAGGATCGGAACATCCGTGAGACGAGTGAGACGGGACGTCTTTCGCTTTAACCTGTTGGATCGAAAGAGGAAATCCGTGAGACGCGGCGTCCCATGTGAGACGCGGCGGCTTTTATCTTACGTTCGCGGCGTGTTCTCTGCCTTCTCTGCCGGGCAGTCAGCTTCGCTTTCGTGCAGTTCCACAAGCCATGCGATCGCCTGCGTCTTAGTTGGAAACCCCTTTCGCCGGTCGTTCGACGCGTAGGCCTGCCACCTGGTTCTCGGAGGCTCCCCGGCAAATCTCATCACCGTTCCGATCCGTCCGGCGCCGGCATAGAAAATTCCGTCGATCATCGCACTGCCCTCCTAGCCTCGCGTGCCGCTATCTCGCGGGCGAACCATACCTCCAGCTTCTTCATGCCGCTGCGCGCAAACTCGGGATCGATCGCGAAGTAGTGGCCGAGCACGTTTTCGGCGCCAACGAAGGCGTGGCCTGAAAAGCCGGCGACCTCCCACTTGTTGGCGCCGGCGCGCGGCAGCCAGGAGATACAGGTATCGCGCATGTCCTGATCGGTCAGGTCCGCCACCGAGGCGAAAGCCTCGATGCCGGCGGCCGCCAGCTCGGCCGCCACGTCGCGGCCGCGAAACAGCGCCAGCCATTCCTTATCGACCTTGCCGGTCTTGCCGTCGATCGGCGGGATGCCGCCGGTTGCGACCGCGTGGCGCACCATGCGGTAGATCTTGCCATAGCGGCCTTCCGACCAGGACTTGCCGCCGGCTTCCCACAGGAACACCGGCGGATCGCCGCGCAGCCGCGTGACCTTGCTGATACGACGGCGGTGCGCCGCCTCGAGGCGCTGCGCCAGCATGCCGGCGAGCGGGATCAAGAGCCGCTGCTGCTCCGCGTCCTTCTTGTGCGGCTGGAAAACGATGCCGTCGGCGGTGACCATGCTTTCCTTGAGGCCGCGCCGGTCCGCCTGGCGCTGCCCGGTCCAGACCCCTGAGCAGAACAGATCGCCGGCATCCGGCAGGCCGAGCGCGTCGAACGCCGCCAGCATGGTCATGAACTCGTCGATCGAGGCCGGCCGTACGCGCTTTTCCGGCATCGGCAGCGCGACCTGGCTGTCGGCGGCAGGATTGTGCGCGACAAGCGCACCGCCCTCTTTCGTGCGCGCATAGCCGAACGCGACCGAGATCACGCCGCGAACCGCGCGCGCCTGGGCCAGCCCGTGCGCCTGTTCGATGGCGTCGACCAGGCCGTCGAGCACCGGAGCCGTGAGATCGGCGGCCGGTTCGTGCCACCATTGCCCTTCCTCGAACTGTTCCAGGCAGCGGATCGCGCCGCTGTAAAAGCGGATGGTGTTTTCGGCCAGCGGCCGGCGCTTCTTCTTGCCGCGCACGATCGCCCTGCCCTGCATGCGGGCCGAGCTGCGGAACGCCTCCATGACCTGGCTGATGGTGACCAGGCCGGCCGCCCGCGCGCGCCGGTTGGCCCGTGCCGTCGCGCCGGCCGTCGTGGCGCCGGCGGCGATCGCGGCGCGCTGCGCCTCGATTTCCGCCGTGCGCTGCTTCGACCAGGCGATCGCTTCCTCGAGCGTGAACCACGAACCGTTGCGGCCGTGGCGCAGATCCTCGCCCTTGTAGCCCAGCGCGCGTGCGGCTGGCCCCGCATAGAAACGCGGCCGGCCGTCGCGCCAGGTGACGAGCGGGATCTTGATGGTGACGGTGCCCATGGAGCGCCTTTGCGGTAGATCGGGACGGGCGAGCATGATCGTAAGCCTTTGCGTTGTCAAAAATGCCCAGCTTTGTAGGCGGCGATCGCGCGGCGCAGGCGGGTATCGAACTGTTCCTCGCCTACGACATGCCCTTGTCGAATGGTGAATGCCTTCGGCACGGAAAGGAAGGCTTTCTTGGCTACTTCCAGTCGGCCCGGCTCGATGTTCTTGGCCTCACGATCGAATTCAAAGCTGCTCATGTCGATCTCCTGTTGAGGTTGTCAAAAAATTGCCCGGCAGGTACGCGGCGGGAGGAGGTGCCATCCTGCCGGGCTGTTCGGCCGCGCGGGGGGGGGAGACGCGGCCGATATGGTCAGTTTCACCGGCGCCGTCGTTCAAGCGCCAGCATGACGATGGCGACGGCGATGCCTGCGCCCAGGCTGCCGGCCACCACGGCGAGAAGGCCGAGCACGGTGCCGGCTGCGTCAGTCACGGCGCGCCCACACGTCATGCCGGGTCGGCTCACGACGCAGCATGTAGGGCAGCGATACCGCCAGCCCGAGCAGGAAAGCCGTGGCGGCCGCGACCGCCAGCATGGCGAGGAAAGCACAGGTGCTCATGCCGTCTTCTCCAGCCTCGAGCGCGCGGCGCGCAGCCAGTTGTCCAGTGCGCCGGCGATGCCGCTGGTGCTGGATGCCGTGACGCCGCCAATTCGCACGCGCGCGCCGTTCCACTTGTCACTAATCTTCGCGTCGAAGTCGCTGGTCAGGCGATTGGCAAGCTGCTCCATTTCGGCGCGATGGCGCGCATGCCATCCCCTCGGATCATCACTGTATCTGCCGGCGCGGTGCTTTGCCGAGGCAAGCCGGTCCTCGATGTCGTCGACCAGCAATGGATTTAGAAGAATGGTTCTGGTCCGCTTCTCGGCTTTCTGGAAACCGAACGGCTCGGTGCCGCAGGCCCGGCAATACTGGCCATCATATTCGGCCTGATCGAGCGCCTTGTTGCAGTCGGGGCAGTTTTCCAGCTTCTCGATCATGACTGGTCTCCCGCTTTAGCCATGGCGGCACGGCCGGCCTCGGTAATTCTACCCGGGTGAGGCGCGCCGGGTTCGAGTAAGCCCTTCCGGAACAGCGCGACGAACGTCCCGCTAAGTCCTCCGGCAGTCGATCGACCCGGCTTGAACCCGAAATCGGCGGCGCGGCCGGCAGCTATGTTTTGCAGCACTTTGCGCTGTGCGGGGGATAGACGCCCACTCATGCCAGCTTCCTCCGGCGCTCGTCGGCGACGGCCAGCGTGTTGCGGCCGGTGCCGGTGACCTCGAGGCGCGCCTTGCCGCCGACGTCGCGGCGGATGACCAGGCGCAGCGCGCCGAGCCGCTGCGCTGTCGGCAGCGTGATCAGCGGCAAGCCCGGCACGCGCCAGCCGTGCTTGACGCGCGAGACCTTGTAGCCGGCGATGACGCGCAGCGCGGCGAGCTGGCTGGACGTCAACTCACGCGGATCGACCTGTGCGGGCGGCTTCGCAAAGCAGAAGGACATCATGTCGCGAACCTCCGCTCGAGCGGAGACGGCCCGCGCCTTGCTGGCGCTTCGACAACGCCAGCAACATCTTCGACCTCGCCATTGGCATCGAGCCAGCGCAGGATGGCCGGCTTCGACCAGCCGTTCAGACCGGGCAGTTTCTTGGGAAAGCCGGCAGCCTCGAGTTCGAGGCGACGGTTGCGGGAAAAGCTCTCACGGCAACGATAGCCGAGCAGAGCGGCGACCTCGACGGCGCTGATGACCAGTCGCTCGGGTCGCTGGACGTGCATGTTCATGACGGCAAATCACCCTCGTTGACGAAAACGGGGAGATAATGGGGAGTAATCCCCACTTCGTCAAGAAAATTCGCGTGAATTGGGGACACACGTGAAACACCCACCCCAGCATCGAGCACTCAACCGGGGCGGAAAGTAAGTAAGTATTGATTGATATTAGGCGGCGCGCCGAGGGCGCATTGAGGCGATTGCAACCCCGCGCACTACTACGCGATCGTTGTCGACAAGAAGCGGTCGCATCAGCTTCCGATCAAGCGAGGCAGCAACAAGAAATGGATATTCGAACAGCCGCATAACCGTCTCTACCCGGCCTGCGCGATCATAGACCTGGGCGCAAACGACATCGCCCATTTCCGGGGTCGCGTTGATGTCGACCATGAGGACGTCACCGGGCAAATATCCTGCGTTTTCAAGCGCGCGAGACCGCAGCACCCATGGATTAACGTCGTTTCTGCCTGCTTTTAGCGCATCAACTGCTTTCCAGAGCTCTGACGTCGGAACCTCGTCAAACGGTTCCGCTTCGGTATCGGCAAGACCTCGTGGCGGATCAACCCGAACATTATGGTAGGGCGGAATGGAGCTTACCGCCGAGATCTTCTCGACAGTGTATGCGCTCAATTTGGTGACATTAAGGGGATCGCGAAGGAATTTTCCCAGCGTCGAGTGATCGATGCCGGCCTCCTTGGCGAGACGCGCGGGCTTCCACCCTGTCTCGGCAAGGACAGCGTTCACCCATGCCAGTTGTTTGCGCCGCACGTTTTCCACAACGGCAAGCATTAGTCCGCATTACTCCACACAACATCATGCGAACATTCGCTTGACATTGGGGAGCAAATCACAATTTCTCCCCACTTGGAACGAGGTTGCCATGACCAGTTTTTGGGAAATTGTCGAAAATCGCCGAAAAATCCTCGCCATCAGCCGCGCTGAAATGGCGCGCCGCGCAGGAATTTCAGAAAGCACGGTCACTTATGGCTTGAAGCGCGGCACACGTCCAATCCCGTCGGTCCGTCGGCAGGTGGAGAGGGTCCTGTCTGAAGAAGAGCAAAGCCAAGCGGGTGAAGTCGCATGAGCGCCTGGTTCCGTCGCGCCTGTGATCGCGCCACCAATCTCGGGCTTTCGATGGCAGAGCTTTCGCGCCGCGTGCACGGCCGGCTCGACCGTCGCGACATGGTGAACCTGTCGATCGCGCTCGAGGCGCAGATCCAGAAGCAGGACGCCGAGCTAGCAATGCGCTCCACCAAGCTGTTCGGCGGGAGGGCGGCATGAACTCGCTGGAAATGCTCGATCAGATGCGCGGTTGGAACTGGTATCAGCGCAGTGACGTCGACGCCGCCTCGATCCTCGCGATGTGTTCCTCGACGATGGACAGAAGCCCGTCAAACTGCGCGTCGTTCGGTGCCTCGCGCACGAGAACGCGCATAGCCGCCTCGATGCGCCGGCCTGTGACCTTCACCCGCGCCTTGTTGCAGGCGATGACAACCTGCGTGGCGATGCTGGCAGCGTACATGTTGGTGATCATCCACGCGGTTTGCTCGTCTTCGATCGCCATCGCTCGTCTCCTTTCCCGCAAAAGAAGACCTTCGAATGAGTCTGCCCAGGCAGACAAGGGCGGTGACGCATGAACTGGTCGCCGGCGATGCGCGAGGCGCGGCGCGCCAGGGGGGGGGCAGGCCGATTGGGTCGATGCGCCCGTCCTTTCCTACAAGCTGGTGTGCGACCCGAGCCGGCCGCCGCTGACCAACGCCATGGTGAGGGCGCGCAAGCCGCATCCCTGCTTCACCTGCCATCGCGTCATCGCCACCGGAGAGCGCGTGCGCCGCGAAACCCGGCGCAGCCAGGACGGCCGGTCGATCGAGGTGCGGCATGTCTGCGCCCTGTGCTGTTCGTTCATCCAGCGGGGAGGCCAGCCATGGCGAAGCTGATCCATCTCGTCTCCACCATGGACGCCGGCGGCAACCCCCGCCTGTTCTGGAAACACATGATCGGGCTGGTGCTGCTGGAAATGCGGGACCGCGGCTGGAGCGGCGGTCGCATCGTCGACGCGACCTGGAAGGACGGCCAGCTCGGCATCCAGGTCGAACCCGGGCAGGGCCTGCCCGACGTGCCGGCGCTGGCCGAATTCATCGAAGGCAAGCGAAAGAGGGCGAAGAAATGAGCGTTGTCCGTTTCCGGCAAAAGGACACCCGCATTCCGTACAGCGTGGGTTGCACCTGGTGGGACAGCATCGACAAGGTCGGGCATACGGCGGCCGGCCAGAGCGGATATTCACTGCCGTGCTGCCCGCATTGCGGCAGCGTGCTTTTCGAGGTCGACAGCGAGAAGACGTGGTTCGAGGGCGTCGATCGCTACGAAGCCAGCGGCCATCCAGGCTATCGGGCCATGGTGGAGTGGGGCCGAGGCAAATGCTTCCCGGACATGCCGGCCCTGCAAGCTGCCTTCAAGGCCGAGGGCCTGCAATGAGCGCGCAACCGATCTCGTTTTCCATCACCGCGCCGCAGTACGAAGCGCTGGCGAAGCGCGCCGGCGTGCTCAACATCCGACCGGCCGAGTATGCCAAGCGTCTGTTCGACGCTGCCTATTTCGTGCGCTGCAGGGCCGAGAAGGGCGAGGCCGTATTCGACCAGGAACTCGATTGCCAGGTGCGGCAGGTGTTCCTGCTGGCCGATTGCGAGCCGGAATACATCGCGCAGGCGATCGGCATGCTGATCGAGCGGGTGCAGAGGATCCTCGCCGCCTGGCGCGGCGCAGCGAAGAACATGGCATCGGACGGCGGCGCAGTCGCTGCAGTGACGGGCAAGGCCCAACTGGCGGGCGCGGACAGCGCCGAACCGTCGCCGTCCGTACCCCCTGCCCCTTCGGGCGAGCGCAATCCGCGTTCCATCAAGGCCTGGCCGACCGAGGTCGTGGAGCGGGCCGCCGCGCTATGGGCAGACGGCAAGACGGCCGTCGAGATCGCCGAGGCGATCGGCAAGAAGCGCGGCGCGGTGGAAATGTTCGCCAGCAAGAACCGCGACATCTTCCCGAAGCGCAAAAGGGCTTAAGAGGATGACGCATATTATACAGCGGTCAGGCCGGTATTCCGAAGCAGAAGCCAAGATCATCATCGATCTTTGGCGCCGAGGCTTCACGACAAGAAAAATTGGGGAAACAATCGGTCGCCCACGGAGTGGGGTTTTTTCGTTCGTGGCCCGACACAGGGACGCATGCCCGAAAAGGGATCGTATAATCTATCCCGCCCGCAAGATCGCTGAACTATACGAACGAGGATGGTCAGCAAAAAAGATTTCCGAAGTCATCGGCGTCAGCCAAACGGCTTTTCACAATTGGGTACGCACTCATCGTAACATTTGTCCGCGTCGCCATGGGAAAATGGCGACAATCATCCCACACTTGTGGGCGAACGGATGCCTCGTTCGCGAAATTGCAAATCGGACCGGAAAGTCCGAGGTAGCGATCCGAGCGTGGGTGCATAAGCACCGCAAGCTTTGCCCTCTTCGTCAGGCGGCAAAGCGATGAACGCCAGGCTGCCGATCCTCGACCAGATGCACAACGCCGCCGGCGACCGCGAGCGCGCCGCGATCCTGCTGCGCTGCCCCGACGCAGTGATGCTGAAATACGAGACCGCGTTCCTCAACGCCTGCCGGCAGTTCGAGCCGGGTGAACTGTTCGTGCTGATGCGCACCAACGCCATGCGCGCGGTCCGCTCGGACGTCGGCGGCCTGCCCGGCAAGGCCGCGATGGAACTGGAAACACTGCGCGCCGAGCTTGCCGCTTTCGCGGCCGGCGCGCCCACCCATTCGACGCCGGCCTGGCCGTCCGGCGCCGATCACGATTATGGCCAGTGACAGGAGACGGAAATGAATGAACGGGCGGTGGTTGTCACCACCGAATTTCGAGGCGTGTTCTTCGGCTATGCCGACAGCACCGACGGCGACGTGATCCGGCTCAAGCGGGCACGTAACTGCATCTATTGGAGTGCCAAGACCGGCGGTTTCATGGGGCTTGCGGCCAAGGGACCGGCCAGCGGCTCGCGCATTGGCGAAACAGCCGACGTCGAGCTGCGCAAGATCACCGCCGTGCTCAAGGCTTCGCCGGAGGCGGTACAGGCCTGGGAGGCCGCCGAAACGTACCGTGGGTAAGGCCGGCTACGGCGACGGCTACGGCTACGGCTGATTTCCTGCCGAGAAAAAAGGGGGCGGGCGACTAGCCCGAACTCCGTGTCCCAGTTCCGGTTTTGCGTCTTTGCGTTTCCGCCCGGCAACAGCCGGTCGCATCAATTTTGTACGAGGAAGCCTTGCGAGGGCGCAGACATCAGCTCGAGCTCAACCACAACGCCGCCGGCGCGCGCGCGGCGTTCCTGCGCGTCGCCGGCGTCGTGGCGCAGGCAACCGGCATCGCCTTCGGTGACATCGTCATACCCGATCGGCCCGGCCGGCCGAACCGCCGGCTGCGCAGCCCTGCCGGATTTGCGCGACACCTGGCGATCTATCTCACGGTCACGGGCGCCAATGTCCGCCAAGGTCCGCTCGGCAGGGTCTCCGGCCGCCCCCGGCGTAGCGTCCTGCGCTCCTGCCACATGATCGAAGACATGCGCGACGATCCGTCGATCGACGAGCTGGTGACGCGGCTGGAGGCGATGCTTTGACGCAAGCCCCCCCCCCCCCCAGCGGCTTTCTTGTCGGCACTCACGCCATGGCTGTGATCGTCCTGTGGTCCAGCGGCCAGTTCGATACCGCCGAGATCGCGGCGCTGCTCCACGTGCGCGAGGATGCAGTCTACCGCACCTTGCACACGGCGCGGGATGGCGCGCGGCTCGATGCGAGGGCGAGCCGATGACGTATCGCGCGCCCGTAACCGCCCATGCCGTGCTGCGCTACCTCAAGCGCATCGAGGGCTTCGACCTGCGCCCGCTTGTCGAGCGGCTGGGGCGAAACGCCGGCAACTGGACGCTGGCGCGTGCAGCATGCGCGGAGATGGGCGTCGACATCACCGAGGTTCAACGCCGCATTTGTCCGGAGCACCTTGCAGAAGCTGTGCATGCCGGCGCCGGCCGCATCCGGCGGCCAGGCATGATCCTGTTCTGTCAGAACGGCCTGGTCACGACGGTGACGTCCGAGATCCACGTCCATCGAATGCGGCAGCGTTCGAAGCGAGAAATTCGACAGTATCTGCAGCGGAGCATCCGCCGCCGATGATCGATTTCAAGGAAATCCGCGAGCGCCTGCAGCAGAACGTGCTTTCGCTCTGCCGCGACCTGGTGCCGGATGGCAGGGTCAGCGGCAAATACTGGATAGGCCGCAACCCGACCCGGGCCGACAGGCATGGCGGCAGCTTCTGGGTGATGATCTCCGGTCCGGCGATCGGCGCATGGCGCGACGAGGCCGGCGTGCGCGGCGTCGACGAGGGCGACATCGTGCGCCTGGTGCAATACTGCCTTGGCCTGCCCGACCTCAAAGAAACGCGGCAGGAATGCCTCAAATGGCTGGGGCTGTCCGACCAGGGCGGCCGCCGGCTGCCGCCCGAGGAAATCGAAAAGCGCAACGCGCAGCGCACGGCCGAGCGGCAGAAGGCCGACGCCGAGGAACAAAAGCGCCGGGCGAAAAACGCCAAGGGCGCACTTGCGCTATGGCTGAAGGCCGAGCCGCTGACACCGAAGAATTTTCCGGGATCGATCGTCGACCGCTATCTGCGCTCGCGCGCGATCGACCTGACGGCCGGCCTTTTGGCCAAGAACAGGCCGCTACCCGGGGCGCTGCGCTTTTTTCCGTCACACGACTACATCACCCAGGACGGCGAGGTCGTCACCCTACCCTGCATGATCGCGCTGATGAGCGGGCCAGACGGCAAGCCGCGCGCGATCCATCGCACCTGGCTGCAGCCGGACGGATCCGGCAAGGCCCGGCTGCCCGAGCCGAAGCAGAACAAGCCGCGCAAGATATGGCCGGCCGGCTGGCAGGGCAGCGTAATCCGGATCTCGAAAGGTTCAACCTCCTACACGCCGGAAGAAGCCGTGCGGCGCAGCCTGCCGTCGCTGCCGCTGATCGTGGTTGAAGGCATCGAGGACGCGCTGCCATGCGCGCTCGCCCTTCCCGATCGACGCGTGTGGGCGGCCGGTACGCTGGGCAACATCGGCAAGGTTCCCGTGGACCATCCTTGCGTTTCCCGCGTCACCGTTTGCGCCGACAACGACTGGGACAAGCCAGAGGCGGTGGCCGCCTTCGACCAGGCGCTCAACGAATTGCGCCGCCACGGCAAGCCGGTGGCCGTGGCGCGCGCGAAGTTCGGAAAAGACATGAACGACCGGCTGAAAGGCGAACGGATATGAAACATTCGGCAATAGCGGCATCGGCCATCGCGGCGGCCGGGCTGGCTGCGAACCACCTGATAGACGGCGAGGCCGGCGACTTCGCGGAAGAAGACGCGCTTCGCGATCTCTATGCCTATGCCCGTCAGCGCAGTTTCCCGCCACCGGAGACGCTGGCTCGCAAGATCGGCGAGCTGATCAAAAAGCCGTTCCCGTTCGCCTCGATCGACGAGGCGCCGGAAGCGGCGCGCGTCTACTTCACGGCATTCCGGGCCGTGGCGCAGGCGCTCGAGCCATTCCACGAGCCGGACCCCGAAAAGGAGCAACAGCAACCCATGCAACCGACCGATCAAACGCCGACCGGCGGCGACGACGTCACGACCCGCACCGCGGATGGCCAGAAGGCCATGGACGAAGCGATCGCGGAGAGCGGCGGAGCTTTTTCGAAGGCGGTTCCGCCGGCGCCGGCGCCGGCCGACGAGCCGCCAGCGAAGCCCAAACCCGAACAGCTGGGCGAGCCAACCACGAAGAAAAAATAGCTGAAACAGCATGGCCGGTGACAATGAAGGCGGCGCAGGTTCTGCGCCGCCACCCCCCGAACGCCCCCGCAAGCGTGGCCAGCCCGACCTGCGCGTCGTCGCCGACCGCCTCGACGGCCTGCCGGAAGACGTGCGCGCGACCATGGAAGCCGCCGGGGTCATCGAGGGCGGCGGCCTCGACGACGTAGCGGCCGACCTGCTGGACGCGGACGAGCTGCGCAATATCGGCCATGACGACCCCCTGCCCGGCGGCCAGATCGACGGCATCCGGCCGGGCGAATGGAAGCCGGACCAGTATGGCCTGCCTCCGGGCTGTCCGGTGCTTCCGCTCGGAACGAACGACGGGATCTTCTATTTCCTCGACACGATCGGCCAGATGCGCGCGCTGAAAGGCAGCGAGCTTGGACAAGCCGGCATCAACGAGCTGTTCATGGGCCGCCATTTGTGGCTCACCTGGGCTTTCCCGAAATCGGTCCGCGACGTCATCACCAGCTGGCGGCCGGAGCGCGCGCGCGAGGCGCTGATGGCCGCCTGCGCGCGGCGCGGGACCTGGAACCCGCTGAACGGCGTGCGCGGACGAGGCATGTGGCGCGGCCGCGACGGCAAGCTGATCGTGCATTGCGGCGACCGCCTGTTCACGCCTCGAGGCGAGGAACCCCTGGGCGAACTCGAGGGCCGCGTATATCCGACCCGCGCGCCGATCGAGAAGCCTTGGCCCGTACCCATGATCCAGAAACGCGGGCCGGCCGCTCGGCTGATCCCGCATTTCCAGACATGGAAATGGGTGCGGCCGAAGCTCGACCCGATCCTGCTGATGGGATCCATCGCCGTCGGCTATATGGGCGGCGCGGCTCCCTACCGGCCGGCGATCTACACGCTGGGCGACAAAGCCACCGGCAAATCGGCGCTGCACGACGATCTCAAGGCGCTCCAGGGCGAGTGGCTGGTGCAGACGGCCGACACGACGTCGGCCGGCATCTACCAGCAGCTCAAATACGACTGCGTGCCGGTGGCGATCGACGAGTTCGAGGCCAAGGCCGACAACCGCAAGGCCAAGGGCGTGGTCGAGCTGATGCGCTTGTCGTTTTCCGGCGCGCCGATGCACCGGGGCGGTGACAATCACCAGGGCACGCAGTTCCAGGGGCGCAGCGCCTTCCGGTTTTCCTCGATCAACCAGCCGGCGATGGAGCCGCAGGATCTGTCGCGCATGGCAATCCTGCGCCTGCAACGGCAGCCGAAGGACGCAGTCAAGCCGATCATTCCCGAGGAGGAGCTTGCCGAGCTGGGCCGCAAGATCATCCGCCGCATCATCGACAACTGGCCGCGCTGGCACGCCACCTATACCGCATGGCGCGAGTTCCTCGCCTCCTGCGGCCATGACGGGCGCGGCCAGGACACGTTCGGCATGCTGATGGCCGCGGCCGACATGGTCATCGATGTCGACGCGATCGAGCTGGGGCTCGAGATCGGGCCGGCGGCCGAGAACTTCGAGGCGTGGCGCGACGTGCTTACCGTCGAGAACCTTACCGAGTTCCAAGACGCTACCGAGAACTGGCGCGCCTGTCTCACGCACCTGCTTTCCCGGCGCATCGAGGCGTGGCGCGGCGGCACCAGGCACACGGTCGGCGACGTGCTCACCGAGTTCTGGGAGAGCGACCCGAAAGACCAGGACGCGCTCGGCTTCGGCGGCACGCGCAAGCTGCTCGAGCAGACCGGGTTGACGGTCCTCAAGCCAAAGGACCGAACCGAGCATTACGAGCTTCTGATCCCGAACCAGCACCCGCTGCTGCACGAGATCTTCCGCGACAGCAAATGGCAGGGCGAATTGATGTCAGGGTCATGGAGCGGCGCGCTGCGCCAGATGCCGGTGGATTTATGGCGCGACGGCTCCGCGCGCATCAACGGCACCAAGTTCAAGGGCGTGGCGATACCGCTGCAGAACATCATCGTTAAAGAGGACGATGCGCGGTCATGATGATTTCCTGCGGTCGACCTCGACGATTGGACTGTGAGCACGGCCAAGCGTCAGCGCGGCCGCGCGGCGCCCCTGCTTGGTATCAGGTCATAAACGACCAGTGGCCCGGCAGGGCCACACCGCTTTTGCCTTCGGCCCCGCGCCCCGCAAAGGCCGGAAATCCGCCATTTGCCCCGACCCGCGCCTCGCAAAAGACAACACTCTTTACCCCGGCCCATCATGGTCAGGGAAAGATTTCCGCGCGGTTCGGGTGTGGGTGGAACCGTGGAACCGGACTGGAACCGATGCGAGACAGTCGCAAGCCATTGATTGAATTGATTAAATTCGCAACTGGAACCGTGGAACCGTGGAACCGGATATTCCCTATACACATACACGCGCACGCGCGCGCGGAATATCATACGTTCCACGGTTCCACGGTTCCAGAGAGATATATTGATAGGTGTTTTCAATGGGTTGAGGCTTGCCGCACAACGGTTCCAGCGCGGTTCCACGGTTCCAGAATAAACAATAGGGGCGATAATGGCCGGTAAGACTGACGGTGGCCTGCGCGATGCGCTACAGCTCGACAAGGCTGCGGATGACCTTGTCCAGGCGCGCGCGGCGGACGCTGAAAATCCTGACGCGGCGCAGCCCGAACTCTTTCCCGGCCAGAGCGTCTTCGGAGAGGTGCGGGTGCCGATAGGGCGTGAACCGCCGCGCGCCGGGCCGGGGAGGCCGAGGGGATCACGCAACCGCCGCACCCAGGACCTGGCCGACTACGCGGCGCGGCTGGGGGGAAACCCGATCATCAAGCTGATCGAGATCGTGGCGACGCCGATCGACGTGATCGCCGCCACGCTGGTCTGCACCAAGCTTGAGGCGGCCGAGTATTGGCGCAAGTGCGCCGACAGCGTCGCGCCGTACATCGAGCAGAAGCTGCCGACCGCGATCCAGCTGGCAGGCGCGAACGCCGGCATGCTGGTGATCAACATGGGCGGGCCGGTCGGCGAGCAGGCCGTAGGGCTCGACCTGCGCGTCGTGGCCGCCAATTTCGCCGAGAGCGACAGGCTCATCGAGCATGAGCAAAATCAATCACTTAGCGAGGATGCAAACGCATCGTCTCACGACAACGCGTCTCACGAATAGGCCAAGTATATGTTTTTAAAGGACAATCCATCATTGCGGAGGCAGGTCGAAAACCTGCCACTCCGGCGCGCCGCACCTGGTGCTCATTCCGTCCGGAGGGGGGTGGTCATCGCCCTGGCCGGCGCGCCCCGGGGGTATCCTCGAAACCGGCTTTCCGTTTCCCCTCTCCTGAAGCCCGTGCGGTTTTCCGGCCTCAAAAGGTCGGCCGCCTTGGCGGGAAAATGGAAACTGGATGCCGCCGCCCCGGGGTTGGGGGAGGGCTGCGCCCGTGGCTAAAACGAGTTCGGCGGTGGAAACCGCGAAGCAGCGCGGCGGTGAATACCTAACCGCGTTTCTGGCCGGAATGGAAGAGGCCGCACGGGTTTCTGAACAGCAAGATCGCACAGGCCGGGAGTGGGTCGCCGATAGCCTGTGGGCGAACATCGTCGGCCGCGTGCCGAGGGCGATCCGTCGTGAAATCGCGCAAATCGTATTGGACGCGTCCAAATGAACCGCGATGCCGCCTTGATGGAACTTTACACCCGGCTGTCGTCGCGATCGGCGCCGAAGCCCGGAAGCTTCTCCGCCCTGACGCCGGCCGGCCGCCGCGAGTATTTCACCGACGCCCGCCGCCGCAACCGGGCGAAGGAGCGCGCGAAGCTCGAGGCAGGCGCACCCGCGCCGACCGTCGCCAACATGCGCGCCGCCCTGGCGGATGCCGCGCTGATGATGCTGGCGGTCGATGCGCCAGGCGCAAACATGGTGCGCGAGGTCCTGGCCGGCGTCTTCGCCCAGCGCGCCGGCGTGCCGATGCAGATCGAGCGCAAGGCCCGCACCGGCCGCCTGCGCCCGAAGCTTGCGACATTTCCGGAGAAGTCGAAATGACGGCCGATAGCGAAGTCCTGCGCCTCTACCACGAGGCGAAGATCGCGCGGATGGATATCCGCACCTACGAGCCGGCCGGGCCGATCTCGCGGTCTTTCCTGCTCGACCGCGTCAACGCCGTACGCTTCCTGCACGGCCCGATCGGTTCCGGCAAGACCAGCACCAACTTCTTCGACAAGCTGACGATCGCGGCGCAGATGCCGAAATGCACGCGCGGCCCCTATGCCGGCAACCGCCTGTTCCGCCATATCGAGATCCGCGACACCTACCAGAATTTGTGGGGCACCACGATCAAGAGCTGGTGGAGCTGGTTCGGGCCGGACATCGGCAACTGGTCGGGAGGCGAAGGGCGCAAGGCCACGCACCAGCTCACCTTCGAGCAGCCGGACGGCGGCCTGCTGTATTTCGAGATCATCTTCCAGGCGATCCAGGAGCAAGACGTCGACGCGGCCCTGCGCGGCATCGAGCCGACGACAGCGAACATGGGCGAGGCCGACATGCAGAACGGCGAGGTCCTGACCTACCTCGTCGGCCGTGTCCAGCAGCGCCGCTATCCCCCTGCCCGCTTCTTCGAACCGGAGAATGCGAAATACTACAACGTGGTGACCGGCGACATGAACCCGGCCGACCCGGAAAACTGGACCTACAAGACTTTCGAGGATGAGCGGCCGCCGCTGCACAAGCTGTACAAGCTGCCGTCCGGGCGCAGCGCCCAGGGCGAGAACCGCAGCCCGACCAACACCCGCGAGGATTACGAGCGCCTGGCGCAGCTCAATTCGCACCGCAAGGACTGGGTGCGGCGCATGGTCGATGGCCTGAAAGGCTACTCCCGCGACGGCGAGCCGGTGTACACGGATTATGACGACACCGTCCATTGCGATGACGATGCCGATCTCGAGCCGATCCCCGGCCTGCCGCTGCGGCTCGGCTTCGACCAGGGCGTGCGCGGCCCGGCCATGATCGTGGCGCAGTGGACGCCGCGCGGCCAGTTGCGCATCCTCGACGAATTGTGCCCCGGCCGCATTGGCCCAACCGGCTTCGGGCGGGAATGCAAGATCCTGCTGGACACGCGATATCGCGGATACCGCGTCGAGCGCGCCACCGGAGATCCGCGAGGCTTCGATGGTGGCGATGCCGAGTTCGACGATTTTTCCATGTTCCAGACCGTCATGCAGGTGATGGACATCGTCATCTGGCCGGCCGAGACGAACGAATTGCACCCGCGACAGGACGGCGTGCGCCAGCTCCTGCGCTTCATGATCGGCCCGCGCCAGCCGGCCCTTGTGGTTTCCCGGCGCGCCAAGATGGTGCGCAAGGGTTTCGCCTCGCACTACCGCTACAAGAAACGCCGCGGCGCAGAGGCCGGCACGGACCCGAAGCCGGAAAAGAACGAATATTCGAACCCGCACGACGCGCTGCAATATCTCGTCATGGACCTTGTCGGCCTTGCCGGCATCGAGCGCGGCGAGTTGCAGGGCGCGGCCGGTGATCGTCGCCGCTTCAGCGACGATGACGATGACGATCATGCCGGCATGGTGCAGGTGAAAACCGATTTCGATGTGTGGAGGAGCTAGTGTCGAAGTGCCCGCACACCGATGTTCATTTCTGCCCGCTGTATGTTGCCTCGCACATGGCCGCTGGAGGCTGCGACGATGGAAAGCTCGAAACAGGTGCTTGCGCCATAGCCAGAGGCATGCACTACCGCCAGATGGTTGAGTTCCTGCGCGTCAGCGTTCCGGGTCTAGTCGAGCGTCTCGAGTTCCTTGAGACGGGCGCAGCGGCAAAAAAGCAGCATTCGCGCAATCTGCGGCTGAATGGTATCCATTGATGCACTTCGCCCCGGCCAGCCTTGTCGATTATGCCGCGATGTATCCGGCTGCCGGCAACCGCATGTGGAAGGTTGCCCGCGTGCAGATCCTCGCCGGGCCGGCATGGACGTTGTGGGCAGACGGAACAAGGCAGGCGATTTGCGGCCTTTATCCGTTGCGCGCCGGGGTGCTCGAGGCTTGGCTGATGCTGGCGGAAGCCGAGAAGCCGAAGGCCCCTGCCCTGCGTTTCCTGCTCAACAGCGCGGCCGCCGTCTGCCCGGAAAGCGCGATCATCTGCCGGGTCAGTGACGGAAACCGCGCCGGCCAACGCCTCGCAGCCCTGGCCGGCTTCGAACCCACCGGCGACATGCTCGGCGCCACCGATCGCCGCACCTGGCTGCGCCCGGCTTTTTTTTCGGCGCCGTAAAAGACAACACTTTCGCCAGCCCGTTACGCTCGGCGCCGTTTCGCAGGGACGTAGCCATGAAAGCAATTGGAGCACTGTTCGGCGCCAATCAGGGACCGCAGGGTCCGAGCGCTGCCGAAAAGGCGGCGCAGCAGGACCGCGTCCAGGAAGCGAACCGCGCCAACGCCGAGGCCGACCAGAAGGTCGCGCTGGCGGCGCGCGCCACCACGCTGCGCAAGTCGCTGGCCTATCGCGACGACAACAAGAAATCGACGCTGGGCGGTTGATGGCGGGCGAGACTTCCCAGCAGCCGGCCCCGGACAGCGGCAATCGCGGCCTGAAGCGCGTCGCTACGAACAGCGCCCGCGCCTATGAGGCCTGCCGCGCGCACAAGGCCGTGCTCAACGAATTGTACGAATTCGTGCTGCCTTACCGCGCGCCGGCCGGAACCTCGGCGGCATCCACCGCCGGCCGCGTCGACCGCATATTCGACGGCACCGCCTCGAAAGCCGCCTTCCGTTTCGCCGGGCGCATGAGCCAGGACGTGACGCCGGCCTTCCAGCGCTTCTTCGAACTGAAGGTCGGCCCGTATCTCGAGCTTGAGGGTGACGCGAAAAAGGACGTCGAACAGGATCTTGCCGTCATCACGGCCAAGGTTTCGGCGGTGCTCGAGGGCGCGGACTTCGCGGTCGCGGCCGGCGAAATGTATCTCGACCTGTTCGGCGGTACGGGCGCGATGCTGATGCCGGAAAGCGACCGTGACGTGCTGCGCTTCGTATCTGTGCCCGTCGGCGAGCTGGCGCTGCGCGAGGACGGTTATGGCCGCGTTAACGGCATTTACTGGGAAAAGACCTACAAGGCCGAGGACATCAAGGGCCTGTGGCCGAAGGACAAGATCAGGATATCGGAGACGCTGCGCCGCATCATCAGCGACAGCCCCGATACCGACGTGAAGATCCTGCAGGCGTCGGAATACGATCCCGCCACCGGCCAGTGGAAATTCTACGCCTTCCGCCCCGATCACTGCGAGGAAGGCGCGATCTACGAGACGCAGGAAAACACCTGCCCCTGGCTGACGCCCCGGTTCTACAAGGTTCCCGGCGAGGCCATGGGCCGAGGTCCCGGCCTGATGGGCCTGCCGACGGCAAAGACGCTCAACAAGGTGACGGAACTCACCATCAAGGCCGCCGCCTTCGCCATCCTGGGCCTTTGGATCTACAAGAACGACCGGGTGTTCAACCCGAAAACCGCAGTGATGAAGCCCGGCGCCATGTGGGCTGTCGGCTCGACCGGCGGCAACATGGGCGCATCGTTGCAGCGGCTCGAGGTTCCCGGCCGCTTCGACATTTCCAACATCATCCTGCAAGACCTGCGCGAGGCGGTTAAGCAGATCATGCTCGACGATACCTTGCCGCCGGACAGCGGCGCGGTGCGATCGGCAACCGAGATCGTCGAGCGCATGAAGCGGCTCGCGGCCGATCTTTCCAGCGCTTATGCGCGCCTGGTGCTCGAGATCATCCGGCCGCTGATCCAGCGCGTCATCGACGTGCTCTACAGGCGCAAGCTCATCAAGACGAACCTGACGATCGACCAGTTGCTCCTGAAGGTGGAAGTCGTGTCGCCGATCGCCAAGATGCAGCAGGCGCAGGACGTTTCGTCGATCGTCGAGTGGCTGCAGATCCAGCTTTCGCTGGGCGGCATGGAAATGACCATGCTGACCAGCCGTGTCGAGGACATATTCGCCGACATAGGCCGCAAGCTCGGCGTGTCGGAAAAATACATCCGCGCCGACAACGACAAGAAAAAGATCATGGGCGTGGTGGCGGCGATCATCGCCAAGGCGCAGCAGGCAGGCCAGCAGCCGGCCGCCGCCGGGCAGGCGCCGCCGGCCGGGGCATTGCAGCAGGAGGCGGCGTAGACAGGACGCCGGAAAGAGGCCGAAGTGACAGAACAGCAAAATCCACACGGCATTGCGCCCGACGACGAAACGCGAGCGCTGGATGCCGACCCGAGCGTATCCAACCTTCTTGCCGAGATCGGCAAGGCAATAGGCATCGACACAGATACCGGCTGGGGTGCGATCGACGACGCTGGCAAGGGGCTGCAAAAACAGCGCGCCGAGCAGACCAGGGCGATGAAGCGGGAGGCGAACATCTTCCGCGATACGTTTTCCACGCCGGCCGGGCGCGAGTGCCTGCGCATCATGACCGAAATGACCATAGACGCCGATGCATACCCGGCCGAGGCGAACCTACCGATCGAGGCGATCACCGCGCTGGTGATCGCGGCCGATGCGCAGCGAAAGTTCGTGAGGGCGATCTATCAGGCCATCGCCTTCGCCGAAAACCGTGAGGCCAGCATGAGGACCGTGACATGAGCGACCAGCCGAACCATGGCGTCGATACGACGCCGCAAATCCAAGCCGAGGATAAAACCGCCGTTCCGCCCGCCAATCCGGGCGCAGAGCCGCCCGCGCCGCCGGCTCCGGGTCAGCAGCCGCCGCTCGGCGGGGCCGATGCACCGCCCGGGATCTACAACCCGAACAACTCCATCCCCGACCACCTGCTCGGACAGGACGATAAGGGTACGATCGACAAGTTGAGCGCCGCTTACAAGGGTGCGCGCGAGGAACCGGCCAAGGGCAAGCCCGCCGTCCCGGAAGCCAAGGACTACCAGTTCAACTGGTCGGACAAGGTGAAGGGCGCCGGCGGCATCGCGGCCGACGACCAGGCCGTGGCGGCGTTCGCCGAGATCGCCAACAAGCGCGGCCTTACGCAGGACCAGGTCGGCGCCGTCAACGAGTTCTTCGAACTGGCGATCGACAAGGGCTGGATCGAAAAACCCTTCGACAGCGGCCAACTACTCACCGAGTTGGCGCCGCCGGAGTTTCGCGGCACGCCGGAAGAAAAGCAGGCGCGCGGCGCGCAACGCCTGCAGCTGGCGGATAGCTGGATTTCCCAGCTCGACCCGAAGACGTCCGGCATGGACGACGCGATGAAACAGGAACTGCGCCTGCTCACCACGTCCGTCGCCGGCGTGCGCGTGGTCGAGCAGTTCATGAAGTCCGGCATGAACCCGTCCGTCAGCCCGGGCGGCGGCCACATGCCGGCGGCCGTCACCAAGTCGGACATCGATGCGCGCATCGCGGATCCGCGCAACAACTTTACCGATCCGAAATTCGACCCGGCCTATGCGGAAGAAACCCGCAACATGTTCAAGAAGCTGTACCCCGGCGACGCATAGACCCTCGCCATACGCCTCATAGAAGCCCGCCAGAGCACTTAGGCGGGCTTTTTCTTTTTTCGGAACCCGTAAAAGACAACACTTTCGGAACGCCCTTAGCCTTGCCGGTCAACGGTGGATGGACCCGGCATGGCGCGGCACCCGGCCTGAATTCAGGACAGGCCCGCTTTCCCTGCCGGCACTCGGCCCCGCGAGAACCCTTTTCGCAACCAACGGGGAAGATCATGTCCCAGACGGCACCAAACCATTACGTCGAGCAGTGGAAGGCAACCGCGCTCCACGAATACCAGTCGGGCGGCTTTGCGCTGCGCAACACCACCACCCCGCCGGAGAAGATCGAAGGCAAGAAGATGCACTTCCCGATTTTCGGCATTGTGGAAGCGGAAGAAAACGTCCAGCGCGGAGACGAGGCGAAGCCTTCGAACCCAAACGACACCACGGCCGAGGTCGAAACCGCCAAGAGCCGCGCCTTCGAGGAAGTCTTCGAAGACGATCTCGACCAGATGACGGTGAACCGCCAGCAGGCCGTCGCCAAGCGCTCGGCCATGGCCCTCGGCCGCGTTCACGACAAGACCATCGTGCGTGCGATCCGTACCGATGCCACCAAGAGCGTCGGCGCGTTTGCCGACCTCATGAGCGTTACCACGCTGGTGAAGGCCAAGCAGCAGCTCATGCAGGACGATGTCGAAGTTCAGGACGGCAACGTTTTCTGCGCCGTCGACAGCGTGTCGTGGGCAATGCTGATCGGCGACAAGCGTATCGCCAATTCCCAGTATGTCGGCCCGGACCTGCCCTTCCTGAAGGGCAATCTCGCCAAGAGCTGGAACGGCATCCATATTTTCGCGCTGTCCGACAAGACGCTGCGCGAAAAGGATGCCGCGACGCAGGCGACATGTTTGATGTGGCACCGAAACGCGATCGGCTTTGGCTACGTCCGCGAGCTGACCGGCACCGTGCAGTGGGACAATCGCAAGGATTGCTGGACCCACAACATGCGCATGCGCATCGGCTGCAAGACCCTGCTGGCACCCGGCACGGTGAAGCTGCTGGCCAAGTACGATCCGGCGGCGATTTCGCTCTCGACGCCCTGATCCGCAGCCGCCCGGTTCCGGCCGGATGGCATCCTTCCACGAAACGCAAAGGAGCCTCGATCATGAGGACAATCGGAAACGGCCGTATCCGCCGTGTCGGCGCCGGCATCAGCTACGGAACCGGCGCCAGCATCAAGCAGCTGCAGGACTGGGACCTTGCCACCAACGACGACGCCGCAGCGGTGCAGACGTCGGGTTACTTCAATTCGCTCGCGGGCGAAATGAAGGTCGGCGAGATCATCACCGCACGCCTCGACCTCGATGGCACGCCGGCTGGGCGCATCTACCTGGTGACGGCAAACAGCGGCAGCGCCGTCACCGTCGCGCCGTTCTCGGCCACGGCCATCACCTGACCAACGCGCTGGCGGGCATCAAGCCCGCCAGCATCCTTGCCGGAGCCGGAATGGACCGCGTCACCATCATCAACAGGGCGCTTGCCCGCATCGGGTGCGTTTCAATCCAGTCGGAAGCCGAACCCGGTCCGGCCGGCAAGGAAGTGCTTGCGACCTACGACGCGGTGCTCGAGGATTTGCTTTCGAAATATCCATGGCATTTCACCAAGCGGTTCGAAGGCCTGTCGAAGGAAACGGCAACGCCGCCGCTTGGCTGGCGATCGCAGTTCCTGCTGCCGCCCGATCGTCTCGCCCTGCCGAGAGGCTATTTCGACAGCGCGACATCGACCCTGCCGCTGACCCGGTTCCAGGTCGCGGAGACGAAGGTGTTCACCATGTCCGACGTGCTTTTCGCCGAGTACCAGGCAAAGCCTTCCCCGTCGGCATGGCCCGGTTATTTCCGCGAGCTGATGACGCTTTGCTGCGCCGCCGAATACGCGCTCGAGATCCGCGAGGATCCTTCCCTGCGCAACAATCTGCGCCGCGACGCCTACGGCCCGCCGGAAATGCAGGGCGAAGGCGGGCAGTTCAAGGTCGCGGCCGATCTCGACGCGCAGGCGATGCCGTCGCCCCAGCCGGCTGGCGGCCGCAATCCCCTTACCGACATGCGCGGCGGGTACGATCCCGACGATGCACGCTGCGGATGGTGAGCTGACATGCCGCGCGTCACCACCGTCCAGGCCGCCCATACCTACGGCGTTCTCGATCCGCACGTCATCGAGCGTCGCGACACCAAATTCATCGGGTCCTCCCTTTCCGACGGCGTCAACATCATCCTGCTGCCGCAGGGCGGCTATACCGATCGCGGCGGCACCACGGACAAGGGCCGGGTGCGGCGGCTTCTTTCGGCGATCGAGATCACGTCGTCGATCCTGTCGCTGCCGAACGGCGGCGACGTGAACGCCCTTTTGGCCGGCACGGCGGTTACGACGTCGCCGGCGGCCGGCAGCCGCTTCGTCGTACTCGAGTGCAGTTTCTCCGACGCGACGACTGTCCACATGATCGATATCGGCGGGCTGAAGATCGCCACCACGGCGGCCGACGATGCCTTGATCGCCGAATACTGGGACGGCGCAGCCTGGGCCGAGTTCGCGCCGGCGCAGAAGATCACGCTTGCCGCCCGATCCAGGCGCATCGCCAGCGGCCCGCCCGGTCATCCCGGCATCACCGCGACCGCGTTTCGCGTCTGCGTCGACGGCACGGCGGCCGGCGGCGCCGCCACGCTCGCCGGCATCGCGCTCCTGCGCGAGGACGCCGCCATGTCCGACGCCATCGTGCGCCGCTTCGCGCCCGAGCAGGGCATGGCGCACCAGCTGGTCATCACCGCCGGCAACGTCGATGTCTACAACGGCGGTGAATGGAAAGCTTCCGTCGCGCTGCCCGTTTCGGAACAGCAGCTGCGCCTGATCAAAATCGAGCCGAAATTCGATACTGTCCTGGTCTTCGAGCAGAGCATGCAGCCGCAAGCGATGGTGCGGCTCGGCAGCTCTGCGGAATGGTCCTGTGATCCCGTCGAGTTTCGTAACATGCCCCGCGTCGATTACGGCGGCGTCTACACGAACGGCGTCAACGAGATCCAGGAGCTGCAGTTCTACGACGTCAACGACGGCAACTCCTTCGAACTGCTGTTCGAGGGGCTGGCGACGACGGCGATCACCATCAGCGACAGCTCGCCACCCCTGACCGCCGAAAATATAAAGACCGCCCTCGAGGATCTGTCGAATGTCGGAAGTGGACTGACGGTAACCCGCATCAGCAACCGCCGCTTCAGGATAGAATTTTCCGACGATATCAACGCCGCCAAAAACGCACTCGTCATGTCGGTTACGATGCTTTCCGGCGTCAACGGGTACGGCCGGGTCCGCACGATCCGGGAAGGCAAGGCCGCTGGCGAGCCACTGATGAGCGACGTGAGGGGCTGGCCTGCCGTCGGCCGTTTCGCGCAGCAGCGATTGATCATGGCGGGCCTCAAAAGCCGCCCGAACGACCTGATCGCCTCGACCACAGGCGACCCCTACGACCTCAACACCGAAATCGACATCGCCACGCGGTCCTTCTCCTATGAGATCGACACCTCGGAAAACAACGCCATCCGCGACATGTATGTCGGCCGCACACTGATGTTTTATGGCGACCAGCAGCTTGCCTTCATGAAGAACACGGTGCTGTCGGCCGACGACGTGCCGCAGTTCGGCTCGTCCGATGCTCCAGGCATCAAGGCGCAGACCTCGCCCGTCAGCTCGGACAACGCCATCTTCCATGTCCAGAACGGCGGCACGACGCTGCGCATGGCCACCTATACCGAACTCGAGCAGAACTTCGTCGCCGAGAACGCCAGCGTGCTGTCGACGCACCTGGTGAGGAACCCGACCGAGCTATTCCGCCGCCGCGCCGTTGGCGCCGTCGACGCCGACCTGATGATGATGGTCAATGGCGACGGATCCATGACGGTGCTCACGCTGATGCGCACGCAGGAGGTCTCCGGCTTCGCCCCATGGTCGACGGACGGGCTGTTTCGCTCGGGCTGCACGGACCACGACAACCATGTCTGGCTCTTGGTGGATCGGATGGTGGCCGGCCAGCAGGAACTGCGCCTCGAGCGGATGGAACCGGACAAGCTGCTCGACGAGGCTGTCGAGATCGAGCAGGCGGCCTCCACGACCATCGGCGGCCTTTCCCGCTTCAACGGCCGTACCGTCTGGGCCGTCGCCAACGACAGCATCTATGGCCCGCACCAAGTGGAGGACGAACAGATCGTCGTGGACGAGCCTGTCAGCAGCGTGCGCGTCGGAACATGGATAGCGCCGGCCGCGACCGATCCCGAAGTGTCGCTGACCGAGGAAACGCGGTCGCGCATGTCGCGCCTGAAGCGCGTCAACCGCGCGGAAATATCGGTGATCGACACGACGTCGATCGCGCTGCGCGTCAATGACGGCGCGGTGGTCGACATGCCGCTGCGCAGCAACGATGAGACGATCCTCGACGTCGGGCCGCTGGCGAGACCGGTAACGGGCAAGCTGGAAGGCGAAGGGTTCCACGGCTTCACCGCCCACGGGAAGCTTACCGTCACCCAGGCGCATCCCGGATACCTGACGGTGCGCTCCGTTACCAAGGACATCGTGGCATGAGGGCGCAGGCATGCAGGCGGTAGGCGCACTGTTCACGACGCTGTTCACGGGCGGCACGACCTCTTTGGCAACCGCCGGCACGTGGGCAGCCGCCAACGCAGGCGGCGCGATCGCGGCCGGCGGGGCCGCGTCGTCCGGCATCCTGACCGCGTTGCAAGGCATCGGCGGCGCGTTCTCCGCCCTGTCCACCATCGGCTCCGGAGCGGCGGCGGTCGCCGCCGGCGAGACGGAAAAGCGCAACCAGCAGTTCGAGGCGCGGGAGGAATTCGTGCGCGGCCGGGAAACCTCGGCGGCCCTCAAGGAAGAACTGGCGCGTACCGTCGCCAACCAGGCCGTGTCGTTCGCCGCCGGCGGCGTCGACCTCGGCTCCGTCAGCGTCGGACAGGCCAAGGACCAGGCCACCAAAACAGCCGAACGTGAGCTTTCCAGCACGTCGAACCAGACCTTGTCGCGGTTCCTGCAACGTCAGCGCCTCGGCCGGCTGGCGGCCGCACGCGGGAAAACCGCGCAGATCGCCAGCCTGTTCCAGGCGGGCGCGCAAGCGGCAGATACTGGCATCAGCATCCTGGCGAGGGGATAATGGCACAGATCCAGAGGTTCGACGCCAAGGCCCCTCGCCTCGGCAATATTGATGTCCCGGCCGACGACGGCAGCGCCGCCATGCTTTCGCAGCTGGCGCAAAGCTCGGCCGCGCTGGCGAACCGGCTGGGCGCATGGGCCGACAAGCGGAAAGTTCAGGAGCAGACGGAATTGGGCTTCGCCGCCCAGCAGTCCCTTGAAATGCCCGGCGTGGAATTCGCCTATGACGGAAAGAGCGCGGCCACGACCGTCGGCGGTATGACGCGAGGAATGCGTGGCGACGTCCGCAAGATCGTGTCCGATGCCGCGCAACGCTACGGCGTCGACCCGAATGCGTTGCTGAACATCGCGATGATCGAGAGTTCCGGCAACCCGGCCGCGAAAAATCCGCGTTCCAGCGCCGGCGGGCTGTTCCAGTTCATCGACAGCACGGCGGCGCAATACGGCCTGCGCGACCGCTTCGATCCCGCCCAGGCAGCGGACGCCGCGGCACGCCTGACGCGCGACAACGCCGCGCATCTTCGAAAGGTCCTCGGCCGCGACCCGACCGGCGCGGAACTGTATCTCGCGCACCAGCAGGGCGCCGGCGGCGCAGCCAAGCTCCTCAAGAACCCGAACGCCCCCGCCGCATCGGTAGTGGGAGAGAATGCCGTCAAGCTCAACGGCGGCCGCGCCGACATGACGGCCGGCGAATTCGCAGGCCTGTGGCTGAAAAAGGCAGGTGGCAGCCAGGCCGCGCCCGCCGGCGCCATCAAGGTAAGCCTGACAGGTCAGGCCGGGCCGCTTCGCCTGAAACCAGCCGGCACGCTCGGCGCCGACGCCTATAACAAGGCTGCGACCGACGCGTACCTCAACCGGCTCGATACCGCCATGCGGGCGCAGATGGACGCCGTCGCGATCGAACACGAAGGCGATCCGGCAGGGTTGACGGAAGCCCTGGACGCCATGCGCGCCGGCTATGTGCGGGATCTGCCGCCGCAGGCCGCAGCCCTTCTCGACCAGAGCTTTCAGGCGCAGAAACTGTCGCTTACCCGGCAGGCCGTCACCAAATTCAACGACAACCTCGACAGCCAGGCGCAGGCGACGCTCGAGGAAAATATTTCGGCGCGCACGGCATCGATCTACCGGCTGGCCGCGAACGGCGGGACCGACGAGGCCGCCAACGGCGCGATCGCCGCCGAGCTGGGCGCGCTCGACCAGCAGATCGACGGCTCGCGCCTGACCCCGCTGCAAAAATCCCGCTACAAGGCCGACGTCGCCGAAAAGGTGATGAGCGCGCGCGTGCTCGGCGGCTTCGAAGGACAGAGGGACCCGGACGCCCGTGCCGCCTATGCCCAGAAATTCCAGGAAGACTGGCGCGCCGGCAAGCTCGACCAGATCGACCTGCCCGCCTATGACCGCATCAACGGCGAACTGATGCGCGCCGTGCAGGCCGACCAGGTAAAGGCCGGCAAGCAGGCGACGGCAATCGACGGCGCGATCAAAGGCCAGATTTCCGTACTGAAGAAGGGCTGGCCGGTCACCGACCAGAACCGCACCACGCTGAAGAACCAGGTGGCGGCCACCGGCGACCCGGCCCTCGCCGCCAATCTCGATTTCCTTGACGGGCTGTCGAACTGGCAAAGAGCGCACATCGCCGCCCGCCCTGAAGTGATCGACGCCCAGATCGCGGCAATGCAGGCCCGGATACAGAAGGAAGGCGCGACGGAAGCCGCGCTGACCACGCTGGACGTCATGGAGGGCCTGCGCGACCAAATGGACAAGGGCCTGCGCGAGGATCCTTTGACCTGGGCGAACAGGGCCGGAGTGCTCGCTGTCGAGCCGCTGGATTTTGCCAACGGCTCGACCCTTTCTGCGTCACTATCGGAACGGGTTGCGGACGCGCGCGCCGTGGCGCAGCACTACGGTATCCAGCCGAAGTTCTTCACTCCGGCCGAAGCCGACGGGCTGAAGAAGACCCTGAAATCGACGCCGCTGGCCCTGCCCTCGCTGGCTTCCTCGCTGGTGGCCGGTTTCGGCGACGCCCTGCCGCAGGCCATGGGCGAGATCTCGAAAGACGCCCCGGTGCTGGCGCAGGTCGCGAACCTGGTGGACGCCACGGGCAGCCAGAAACAGGCGGTCGAGGTGGCAAGCGTGCTCGAGCAGCGCGCCCTGCCCGGTTACAAGTCGCCACTGCCCCCGGACGCGAAGCTTCAGGGCGCGGCACAGGAAATGCTCGGCCCGGCTTTGGCGAACGCGCCGGGGATGGCCGGCGCTCTGGGCGCGGCTTCTGCCCTGCTGGAAAGCCGGGCGATCGAGCGCAATCTAGATTTGCAGCATTTCGACGAGGCGGGCAACGCGGCCAGAGTGCTCTATCAGGACGCGCTCGACGAGGCCATGGGCGCGACCTGGCGCAACGGGGTCAAGTTCGGAGGCATCGCCGACGTCAACGGATCGGTGACGATCGCGCCGCCCGACATCGAGGCCGACGCTTTGGAAGACATGGTTTCGAACATTTCCGCCAGCGACCTGATCTTCCAGGACAGCATCGGCAGCGCCAACGGCATCCCGATAACGCCTGCGCAGTTGCAGTCGGCCAGGCTCGTGATGACGGCGCAGCCCGGCCGCTACCGGCTGGCGCTCGGCGACATTGAGGGCGGCGAACCGAGGTTCGTCCAGAATGCCGCCGGCGGCGCGTTCGAGCTCGATGTCGGCATGCTGAAACGCACGCAGGCGCAGCGCGCCCTTCGCCCGCCGGCGCCGGCGGCCAGATCGACGCGGGGCAATTTCCGGTGAGCCTTACCTTCGACGATCCGCGCTTTGGCCCCAACGCCGGATTTGCCGGCGGCGAGGGAACGCTTGGCGGTATCGCCGCCGCCGCCGTCGACCAGATGCTCTATGTCGACAATACGCTCGCCAGCCAGTGGGCGCTGGACCGCGCCATCATGGAGCGCAACGACGAGGTATTCGCGGCGACCGGCGCGCGCCCGGAGCTGCCGTTCGGCCGCCTGCGCACCGGCACCGCCGGCTGGCGGCCGGACGGCCCGGACCCGCTCGGGAAATGGCAGCGCGACATTGCCGAGGCCGCCGCGCGCATCCCCGACCAGGACGTGGTCAACCGGCTGACGCGCTCGATCGAGGGCGACGCCATCCGCATCGCACGTGAGAGCGACGACAGGCTCGGCCGCCTCATGGCATCGCGCGGCGGCGCGGGCAAATGGGTTGCCGCCTTCGCCGGCGGCGCATGGGGATCGATGGCCGATCCGATCAACGTGCTTTCCCTGCTGGTCGGCGGCGGCCCCGGCGCAGGGCGAAACGTCGCCGCACGCGTTTTGTCGACGGCCGCGCGCGAAGCCGCGATCAACGGCGCGACCGAAGCGGCCATGCAGCCGATGGTGCAGGCATGGCGCGAAAAGGCAGGCCTCGACCATGGCGTTGCCCAGGCGCTCGGCAATATCGGTTTCGCCGCGGCGTTCGGCGGCGCGCTTGGCGCCGGCGGCCAGCTGCTGGGCGAAGGCCTAGCGAAACTTTCCGGCCGGGCGCTCGACGCCGCCGGCGAGGCTGCGGCAGCCGACCCGCGCATCGCCGAGCCGCTGCGCCGCACCATGGACGGCGACGTGGCGGCCGCGCGCCAGACCCTGCCCGAGATCCGCGAGGCACTGCCGGCAGCCGCACGCGGCGCGCTCGACCATGCCGAGATCCTCGAGCATCTGGACGCCAGCCGGCCGCACGCCGCCATGCCGGAGCACCACGACCTGACGGTAAGCGCCGCGCACCGCGCGGTCGACAGCGCGGAGCCGCCGGCGTTCCGGGCCGACCCGGCCCAGATCGAGCGCATCACCCGCGCGATGGTGGGAGAGCCACCCGCCGCCGAAAAGTCCACGGCGCGCAGCCTGGTCGAGTTCCTGAAGGATCAGGGCGGCCTGGTCGACGACAAGGGCGAGCTGGCGGCGATCGGCGCCGACGCCCTGACGAAGAAAGGCCGGGGCGCGGACCGGCGCAGGACGCTCGACGCCGCGCGCGAGGCGGCCGAGGAAGCCGGCTATATCGGCCGTGCCGGCGAGGTCCAGACAACCACGGTGGCAGACCTGCTGGACGCGATCGATACGGAAATGCGCGGCAATCGCATTTATTCCCGCGAGGATGCCGCCCCTTCACCTTCCGCAGATTTCGAGGCGCAGCGCGCCGGCGTCGAGCGCACCGTGGCCGAGATCGCCGCCCATGCCGGCCCCGCCGTCGACGACGCCATCATCCGGGAAGCGGCCGAGCTGGCGATCGGCGAAGGCATGGACGCCTTCGACGCGCTGGAAAGCGTGCTGATCCGCACCGAGCCTGCCGGACGAACGAGCGGTGGAGCGGGCGAGGATGTTCTGCCCGGATGGTCCGACGCCGAGCTCGAGGCCGCCAGCGCGGCACGGGGACCGGAACCGATGGCCGAGAAGACGCCGTTCTTCGACCCGGCCGAGATCGATCCGGATTTCACGCTGTCGAACACCGATCTTTCCGAGTTTGGCGACATGGTGCTGCCGGGAGCCAGCGGCGCGCCGCAATCGCTGCGCGCTATCGTGGAAGACATCCGCCATGGCGAGGGCCTGGCCGCAATCGTGAAGGCTTGCAAGGCATGAGCGCATTCGACGACTGCCTCAAAACGGCGGTAGAAGCCGATGAACTGACCAGGGCCGACGCCGACCGGCTGCGTCAGGAATATGAGCGGTTCCGCGCCGCCCACGCCAACACGGACCCCAGCTTCGCGGCCGAGCAGGCGAAGCGCGATCTATACGAAAGCCTTTCGGCCGACGCGGCGCAGCGCCGGCGGCAGGCCAAGCTGGCGCTGAAGAACATCCAGCAGCTCGACGCCGACATTCGCAGCTGGCGCACTGCATCGGGCCGAAGCGACATCGGCACGGCCGCGCTGCTGAAGCTAGAGCATTTCGGCGAAGCGCCGTTCTCGAGCGTCGCCGGCCGGCAGCGCGCGATCGTCGGCATGGCGCACGCCAAGATGGAGACCATGCTGCACCATTTCCGGCGCAGCGCCCTGCTGGGCGACAAGAAGCGGTGGAACGCGGCCGACCTCGACAACGTGCTGCGCGAGGCCTTCGGCGTCGACACCGGCGACGCGGCCGCCAAGGCCATGGCCGGCGCGTGGAAGGAAACCCATGAATGGCTGCGCCAGCGCTTCAACGCCGCCGGCGGCGCGATCGGCGAGCTGGTGAACTGGGGCATGCCGCAGCACCATGACGCCCGCGCCCTGCGCAACGCCGGCCTGTCGACGTGGAAGGAAGCGATCCGCCCCATGCTCGATCTTTCCCGCATGCGCCATCCACTCACAGGCAAGGCGATCGACGAGAAGGAGATCGGCGCCATCCTCGACGAGATCTGGCATTCCGTCGCCACCGACGGCTGGTCGCGGCACGAGCCGCTGCGCCAGGCGTTCGGCCGAGGCTCGCTTGCCAACCAGCGCGCCGAGCACCGCTTCCTGGTGTTCAAGGATCCCGAAAGCTGGCTGCAATACCAGCGTGACTTCGGCGGCGGCGGCGACATCTTCTCGTCGATGATGGGCCATGTGAACATGATGGCGAAGGACATCGCCGCCATGGAAGTGCTGGGGCCGAACCCGTCCGGCACCATCGAATGGCTGAAACAGGCGATCGAGAAGTCGGCGCAGGAAAAGGCGGCACGCAGCGGCGGCAAGGCCGGCGCGAAGGCTCTGGACAAGGCGCGCACGGCGCAGAAGCGGATCGACGACGTATGGGCTTCGATACGCGGCGAACTGGAAACGCCGGTTTCGTCGCGCTGGGCGGCAGGCTTTGCCGCCGCGCGATCACTGGTTACGGCCTCGGTGCTCGGCTCGGCCGCGATATCTTCGCTGTCGGACGCCGGCACGTCGATGGTCGCGCGGCGCTTCGCGGGCCTGCCTGCGCAAAATGCCCTGCACGAGATCGTGCGCGGCTTCGGCAGCTATACGCGGCGCGAGGCCGTGGCCGCCGGGCTGATCCTCGACAGCGCCCGTCATTCCTTCCATGCCCAGGCGCGCTATGTCGGCACGCTTTCCGGCCCGGAATGGGCGAGCTATCTCTCCGACCGCGTACTGACCTATTCCGGCCTGACGCCATGGACGCAGGCCGCCAAGCACGCCTTCGGCCTGGCGTTCATGACGGAGGCCGCCAACCACGCCGGCAAGGCGCTGAAGGACATGCCTGATGCCTTGCAGGCGACGTTCCGCCGTCATGGCATCGGCGACCGCCAGTGGGACCTGATGCGCCGCGCGAATATGCACGACGGCCGCCTGCTGCGCCCGGCCGAGATCGCCGAGCGGATCGATCCGAAATTGGCCGAAAGATATCTGGAAATGATCCAGGCCGAGACGGACTTCGCCGTGCCCGACAGCTCGCACCGCAGCCGCACGCTGGCGCTGGGCTCCGCCAAGCCCGGCACGATCTCCGGCGAGGCGCTGCGCTCCTTCTTCCAGTTCAAGAGCTTCGGCGCCGTGTTCGTGCTGCTGCACGGCATGCGCATGGCCAACATGGTGGCCGCCCGGCAATATGCCGCCGGCGCCAGCTATGCCGGCGCGCTGCTGCTTTCGACAACGCTGTTCGGCGCGGTGTCGCTACAACTGAAATCGATCGCCGCCGGCCGGGATCCGCGTGACGCGACCGACCCGGCGTTCTGGGGCGCTGCCATGCTGCAGGGCGGCGGCCTCGGCATCTATGGCGATTTCCTGTTCGCCAACGTCAACCGCTATGGCGGCGGCTTCGGCCAGACCCTCGGCGGGCCGCTGGTGCAGCGCGCCAGCGATTTCTGGAACCTGACGGCCGGCAACGCGATCCAGCTCGCCAGCGGCGAGAAGACGAATTTCGGCAAGGAACTGGTGAAGTTCGCGCGCGGCAACATCCCGGGCGGCAATATCTGGTATCTGCGCCTGGCATGGGAGCGCGTGTTCCTCGACCAGGTGCAGTATCTGGCCGACCCGCAGGCCAACCGCGCCTTCAAGCGCCAGCAAAAATTCTTTGCCCGTGAGTTCGGCCAGGAGTATTTCTGGGCGCCCGGCACGACGCGACCGCAGCGAGCACCATCAACCGGCGCGATGTTCGGCCCCTGAAGGCTAAAAGACTACACATCCCCTCCCCGCCTATCGTCGTTTCCGCATCGCCGCCTGTCACCGGCCATGCGCATTCGACGGCCGCCGGCTGGCCTCGCCGGCGGCCGATTTTTTCGCCGTAAAAGACAACACTTCGCGGCCGCCCTTACGCTTCGCGGCCATGACCGAGAAAAACCTTTCCGACCGCTTCACGTCCATCACCGCGACCGCCGGGCAGACCGTCGTGGCCTGGGACTTCGAGCTTCTGGCCAGCGAGGGCATGACGGTGCTGCGCCTTCGCGACGGCAGCACCGCGCGTCTTTCCGAAGGCGACGATTACACATTCCCGGGCGGCATCGGCGGCGAGGCCGGCGGCACGCTGACCTTGGCGCAGCCGGCGCAGGAAGGCGACATCTACCAGATGATCGGCCTTTTGCCGGAAACCCGGCAGTCCGACTTCCTTGCCACGAAAGCCTTCGTCGCCGCGAAAATCAATTCTGACCTCGACCGGCTTACGCAGATCGCCCAGGAGCACCGTCGCGATATCGGCCGGTCCTGGAAAGCCGGGTATGGCGCAGAGGGCAGGCGCATCGATGCCGTGCCCCCCGGGCATTTCCACATGGCCGACGATATCGGCAACATGGTCGACGGCGGCTCAGCAGCCGATATCCACAACGCCGAGCAGAATGCATCCGCTGCCAAGGCGGCAAAGGAGGCGGCAGAGGCGGCGGCTGCGTCGGTTGATTTTGTGACAGCCAGTGTCCCTGACGACATAGCCAATCTCAACCCGAGCCTCTCCCGGCCATCGATCAACGTGCTGGGCTATCCGATGTCACCCGGCGCGAGCCACGATTGGGTACGTTCCGATGTCGAGCCGTCTCACCCTCTCAAGGAGCAAAGCCTCGACGGGCAGTGGTGGGTGCCAGCGCCATTTACGGCGAAGCTTGAGAATTTCGGCCCCGCCATAGCTGGGCAATCCATATCCGCTACATTATCTGATGCCATCGAGTTTTGCGCTCACCTTAGAAACGGCCGGCTGGACATTCCGCCCGGTAATTACTTTCTGGATGCCGCAGTTGAAAAGACTCTATCAGGTGCTGATTATGCAATCGCCATTATAGGCGCCGGGCTAGATGCGACACGTTTGAACGTGGTCAATGACGTTGGCGGTATCGCCCTAAACTATCCTGACAGCGGCTCGAATTTCATAACTCTTGGCGGGTTTCGTATGTTGGCGTCCAACGGCGTCGGCGCGAGCGCGGGGGTAGCGCTCGATTTGCGTGTCAAAGGAGGCGGCGGTCGCCATGACGGCAATATGACCTTGCGCGATATTCTCGTCCAAGTCGACAAAAGCCATCTGGCGAGTGGGTCGTATTTTGCGGAGGGTATACACATTGAAGGTGCGAGCCACCCATTTCTTGAGAATGTAAAATTCACAGGACCTTTCGGTCCCGGTGCCACCACTGAACAAATTTTAACACCGAACTACGGATTTTATTTTAACGAAGTGTACGGGCCAAAACTTCTGTCGTGTATCGCATGGAGCGCAAAAGTTGCATTTAAGATCACAAGCTCGACAAATCCCGGTCCTGAAGGCTTCGACTTCTGGATGTGCGGCGGTGTAGACTGCGACCGAGGTCTTGTCTACGATAGCATCGGCCAAGAGCCGGGGGGTACGATCGTCGGCGGTCATTTTAATTGCCGGACAACGAATATTGCCCTCAAGAACACCAAACTGGTAAAGATGATTGGCATATCGCATTACCAGCCGGACGCATCGAGCGCGTTGGCAGGTGATCACATAGACATTGATCTGGATAATGCCGATACTTGCACGATCGACTCCTCTCAATTCGGCTACCCGAACGCGGTCAACACGAGTATCGCCATCAATGTCCAAGCGAGTTGTTTTGACACGGATATCCGTGATTGCTCGTTCGAGAATCGAGGTATCGCCGTAGCTGATCAAGGTTTACGTACGCGCATAACAGGCCCTCGATGGCACAGGAATGTGCAAGCTAAGGTGAGCGGAAGCGGTACGGATCGGAATGTGCAATTTGGAGAAGTGCTATATGCGACAATCCAGCTTTCAGCTAATCAGACCGTTCCCAATAATACGACCTCAACGGTTGATTGGGACGTCCCTGTCTATGACAAAGGCGGTTGGTTCTCTGTGGGAACGCCGGGTATTTTTACTGTTCCCTCCAACAGCGGAATTAGGTTCATAGAATTAAATCTCAATCTTTCATGGTCAAATAATTCAACAGGTATACGCCGGGTGTGGATCGAAAAGAACGGATCCTCACTTGCCGGCTTGCCATTTGAAGCAAAAACGGCCAACGCATCGACCCAGACGTCAGTGTCTAGCGGGAGGGTTCCAGCCGTCGCCGGAGACGTATTTAGGGTTCGCGTTGAACAGACATCAGGTGGCGATCTCAATATTGTAAATGGCAACTCAAGTTGGTTTCAGATCAAGGCGATTGGTCTTTAGCCAGGACCGGGGCTTTCCTGACGCGGCTCCTGATCGCCTCGATGCGCGAATTGATCAACATGTTGGTGGCAGCAGCCAGCGCAACAGAGATAGCTAGAGTGATCAAAAAGAACGGATATCCGGAAAGCTTCTTGAGTATCGGGATAACCAACATCATCGCCGTCATGTGATTAAGATATATCGGATAGCTTAAGTCCCCGATATGTTTATCCACTAACGCAATGGTGGCGGTGATTTTCGTCTGATATAGGGCGATGGTAACAAAAGGAACTATAACGAGTAGAGCTATTTTGGGAGTATACAGGCCGCTGAACTTATGCCCGGCATAGAGTACGACAACCAACGCTATGAGGCTGACAATCTTCCCCCATGCCGGCAGCGTCATAATATTTCGCGCGTGATAAGCGCAGGCGCCGATTGAAAAGGGCAACGACGCAGCAAGAGGTGAAAAATATTGCCAAAATTCTTCGCGTCGAGTGAATTCGTATGAGATCACCGTGTAGATAATGCTTATGCACATCCATACTAGTGATGATCTTGGTGTCTTGGACACCCCGAAACAAATCAGCGCATACATTATGATCTCGTTTGTAACAGCCCAAGAGACTGAAACAAGCTGAGGCCTGTCGAAGCTGAAGTTGACATATGCGATTGCACGGATTGCCGTAAATCCAGTAGGAATTCCGATGAAACCGCGCGGCGCCTGAAATCCAAGCAGAATGAATACCAAGGTCAACAGCATAGTTGCCCAATAGATCGGGTACAGGCGTAAAAATCTATTGACTGCAAAGGCCGCGCGCCGGCCCTCGTAATTAGTATCCATCAGGAGGGTCATCAGAAAGCCGCTGAGGCAGAAAAATAGGATCACGGCAGACTGGCCAAGACCCCAAAGCCCACAATGTTGCGCGACAACCAAAATCGCGAGAATGGTTCGATAGATACCGAACATAGAACGCCCCTTCCTTAAGGAGGGTCAGCCCTATTCTTATTCGATATTCGACGCAATAATGTTTCGGCATCCGCTTGCAATCTTCACATTTGACGCTCTTCCTACCGGCTTAAAAGACAACACCGGCCAGTGCGCAATAGCGCCATTGGGCGTCAAGATATATCCGCCCATGGCGGTGGATCACAGAGTGGCAAGGTGGGCGGGGGTGTAGATCACCAAAGCCCGGTCGCAGATGGGAGTCAGGAATGCGACCGGGCAGAGGGTCGCCCTGCCGGGGGACTTAGAAATAGCAGGGCAGGCCGATCATAGCCCCGCCGCCTGAATAGACAACCTGAAAGGATCATCGACATGACGAACGTGCCCACCGGCGTGGCGCTTGCTGCTGCGCCCCAGCATTTGACGCTCCCACCGCACGGTTAAAAGACAACACCGGCCAGCTGCATTTACCGTTCGCCGGTGAAAACCGGAGATCGTCATGCCCGACACCGTTCCCGCCGCCGCCCGCATCCTGCTGGACCTGATCTACCGCACCGAAACCGGCAGGCCCGCACCGGAGTGCTACCGCGTCATCATCGGCCACCGCGAAAACACGCTGCCGAAGCCGATCACCGACATGACGATCAACGAATTGTTGGCGGCGCAGAAGGTATGGGGCAAAGCGTGGAAAAGCTCGGCCGCCGGTGCGCCGCAGATCATCCGCAAGACGCTGGCCAGCCTGGTCAAGCGCCTGAAGCTTTCCGGCAGCGAGAAGTTCACGGCCGACATGCAGGACCGCATGGCCGTCGAGCTGTTGCAGATCCGCGGCTGGGACGGCTTCATCGCCGGCCGGAACTCGATCGTGCAGTTCGGCAACGCGCTGGCGCGCGAATGGGCAAGCTTCCCGGTGCTGTCGGCGCAGCAGGGCCAGACCCGTAAGGTCGCGCGCGGCCAGAGTTATTACGCCGGCGACGGCCTCAACAAGGCGCTGCTGTCGCCCGGCGTGGTCGAACAGACCTTGCAGCACGTTCTCAAAGCCGCACAGTGGCCCGTAGAGGGGCAACAGCCATCGTCGGCCCCACAACCTGCGCCGGTGCCTCAACCAGTTCCAGCGCCCGCGCCTGACCCCGTGGTAATCGAAAAGCCGGTGGTAGCCGATCCGGGCGAGATGGAAACGCCGTGGACCAGGAGCAAGACCGTGTGGACCTGGGCGCTGGCGGGCCTCGGCTCGATCGTCACGGCCGCCGGCAACTTCCTGGGCGGCTTGGACTGGCGCGCCCAGCTCGTGATCAGCGGCGCGATCGTCGGCTTCGCCATATATGGCATCAAGCGCCGGCGGGATCTGTGGCAGGCCGTGAAGACGTTGAAAGCGGATCTCGGCTGATGGCCGGGCTGCTCTCATGGTTGCTGTCGCCGGCCGGCAGGGCGATCGGCATCGTGGTGGCCGGCCTCCTTTTCGGAGCGGTCATCTATTCGTCCGGCAAATACGTCGGCCGCCAGCAGGCCACTATCGAGCGGCTGCAGGGCGACGTTGCGGCCGAGGCAAAACGCAGGGGGATCGACCATGAAGTGGACAGCCTTGATCGTTATCGCATCTGCCTCGATCTTGGCGGGCTGCGCGACGACTGCGAGCAGCTGCGCCGGCTGGCGGCCACCGCCGAAGGCGAATGATCCGGCCGGGCTGGTGCAGCGCGAGGAAGCGATAGCGCGCTACCTGGTTTCGACCGACCGCTACGGCCAGGCGCAGGGGTGCTGGAAATGACGGACCAACGGCAGATCGCGGGGATGGCCGTCGACATGAAGATTTCGCTCGGCAACATGATCACGATCGGCATCCTGGTCGCGACCATCATCGGCGGCTGGTTTTCCCTGAAGGGCCAGACCGAAACCAACACGGTGGACATCGCCAAGAACGCGACGCGCATCGAGCGGCTGGAGACGCAGAACAGCGACATGAAGGACCGGCTGACCCGCATCGAGGTGACCCTGCAGAACGTATCGGTGCAGGTCGACCGGGCGGTGCGCGTGCTCGAGCGCGACCCGGTCGATACAAGACCTCGCTGACCGTGGGAAAAGTGGCAGGTTTTTCGCGCAATCCCACGCAACATGTCGTTAAAGCATTGATCTTATTGGATGCATGACAGGTTCAAATCCTGCCACTCCGACCAGCCGGGATCCTCATAACGATCTTTTTCAAAGCCGTGTCCGCCCAATGCGCGACCGGCTCAATTCTATGCAACCTAAGGTTTAATCCGCCTTTCGCCGCTTTTGCGCACGGGCCTGCCATGCTTCACGGCATGGACAAGCCAGTCGACCGTTCAGCGCCCGCCCGCTTCTTGAGCGACCGTTCCGCCACCTCGGCGATCGAGTTCGCCATCCTGGCGCCGATCTTCATCCTGTTCCTCATGGGCATGATCGCCTACGGCGTCTATTTCGGCGCCAGCCACTCCGTCCAGCAGATCGCCGCCGACGCCGCCCGCACCGCGATCGCCGGACAGACCGGCGTCGAGCGGCAAACCATCGTCGAGGCCTTCATCGACCAGAATGCCGCCGGCTATCCGTTCATCAGCCGCGACCGGCTGACCTTCAGCGCCGCCGACAGCCGCAGCGACAGCAACCAGTTCGACGTTTCCGTCAGCTACGACGCGCGCACCCTGCCGATCTGGAACCTTCTGCCGGATCTGCCGCTGCCCGGCACCACCATCGTGTTCCGCTCGACGATCCGCATCGGAGGCATCTGATATGGCTCACCTTCCCTCACGCCGAAAGCGATCGCTCCTCGCCGGGTTCTTCGCGGACCGGCGGGCGAACTTCGCCGTGATAACGGCGCTGGGCGCGCCTTTCGCCATCGCGCTGTGCGCCGTAGCCGTCGACGAAGGCTCGCTGTTTGCCGAGCGGCGGGCGGCGCAATCCCTGACCGACATCGCCGCGATCACGGCGGCGGCCAACATCGGCAACGCCGAGGCCGCGGTGCTTCTCACCCTGCGCGACAACGGCATCTTCAACGCGGAAATCGACAACACCGGCAGCAGGCCGCCGGGCGACAGCACGCTGGTCACGGTCGTGCCCGGCCATCACGCCAAGGCGGCGGCCCTGGGCAGCCGCTTCCAGGCGGGCGGCGCGCCGCCGTTCAACGCAGTCCAGGTTTCGGTGCGCAAGACCGGCACGCTCTACTTCGGCGGTGCCATCATGGCTCCGCCCGTCATCGCCACGACCGCGGTCGCCAGCACTCCCGCGGAAGCCGCTTTTTCCGTCGGGTCGGGATTGGCCGACGTCGATACGGAAAGGTCGCTTGTCCTCAACGCGGTCCTCGGCGGCCTCCTCGGTACCAAGCTGGCGCTTAGAGCCGTGGATTATGAGGCGCTGGCCCGGGCCGACATCGACGTGCTCTCCTTCGTCGACGGACTTGCCACGCGGTTCGGCATGACCGGCGTCAGCTACGACGAGGTGCTTGCCTCGAATGCCACCGTGGGCGACATCGCCGGCGTGATGGCCGATGTTCCAGGGCTTGGCGGCACCGACAAGGCGCTGCTTCAGGCGATAGCCGGCAAGGCGTCCGCCACGGCCGCGATACCGCTCAGCCACCTGGTCGACCTCGGCCCGATCGGCCATCTCGGGACGGGCCAGACCGTTTCGGGCCTGACGGTCAAGGCCAGCGCGCTGTCGATGCTGACGGCGGCCGCCGCACTGGCGAACGGCCAGCGCCAGGTGGATCTCGACCTCGGCGCCACCCTGCCCGGCCTGCTCTCGACGAAGCTCGGCGTCGCCATCGGCGAGCCGCCGCAACACAGCCCCTGGCTGACCGTCGGCGGGCCGGGCACGCTGGTGCGCACCGCGCAGATCCGCCTGAAGCTCCTGGTGTCGCTGGGCATCAGCCCCGACACCGATTTTCCCCTCGGCGTCAGCCTCGTTTCCGTGCACCTGCCGCTTCATGTGGAGATCGCCCACGCCGAAGCCCGGCTGGCCGAGATAAGCTGCCCGACCGGCCGGCCGGAAAGCCTGAAGGTCTCGATCGGGGCGCAGCCCGGCGTGGCCTCCCTTCGTCTCGCCAACGCCGGCGACACCGGCTTTGCCGACTTCACCAGGCCGCTTGCCTTCAGCGACGCGACGCTCGCCAACGTCAGCATCAAGCTGGCGCTGATCAAGCTCGACCTGGTCGCCATCAAGGGCTCGGCATCGGCGACGGTATCCGACCTGGACGCGACCACGCTCGATTTCACCGAACGCGACATCCGGGAGCGGGTCTATAAAACCGCGACCACCCGGGACCTCGCGCAGTCGCTGACTTCGTCGCTGCTCGACAATCTTTCGCTCTCCGTCGACGCCGCGGGCCTCGGCATCAACGTGACATCGCTGCTCGGGCCGCCGAAAGCGTTGCTGATGCCGACGCTCAAAAGCGCTTCGGGCGCCATCGATACGCTGCTCGCCACCGTTCTCGACACCTTCGGCGTCAGGGTCGGCAAGGCAGACGTGCGGGTCACCGGCGCGACCTGCGGCCGTTCGGTGCTGGTGCAGTAGGGTCAGCCAAGCTTGCCGACGAACCAGGCCAGTTCCGGCAAGGAGAGGCCGCCGCCTCGCAAGGCCGCGCCACCGCCGGCGGCATCGACGGCCCCGGCCGGCCCCAGTTCCTTCGGCAGCGGCCAGTCCGCCGGCCCGTCGCCGAAGTTGAACACGCACAGCAGCCTTTCGCCGCCGCCCTCGCGAACGAAGGCGAGCACGTCGCCTTCCGCGTCGAGGAAGCGGATGGAGCCTGTCGCGAGCGCCGGGTGCGCGCGCCGCAGGCCGAGCATCGACCGGTAGTGCCGCAGCACGGAGCCCGCATCGCCGGCCTGCGCATCGACGGCCTTCGCGCGCTGGCCTTCCGGGATGGGCAGCCACGGCTTGCCGGTGGTGAAGCCGGCATTCTTCGCCGCCGTTTCCCAGACCATCGGGGTCCTGCAACCGTCCCTGCCCTTGAAGCCCGGCCAGAAGCGGATGCCGTAGGGGTCGCGCAGGTCCTCATAGGCGATGTCGGCCTCTTCCAGCCCCAGTTCCTCGCCCTGATAGAGGCAGATCGAGCCGCGCAGCGCGCACAACAGCGCAATAGCGAATTTCGCCGTGACGACCGCATCGCCGCCCGGCCGCGTCCAGCGCGTCGCATGGCGCACGACATCGTGGTTGGAAAACGCCCAGCACACCCAGCCGTCGGGCGCGGCGGCCTCGAAGGCTTCCACGCAGGCGCGCACATGGGCGGCCGAAAATTCGGGGCCGAGCATGTCGAAGGTGTAGCTCATGTTTAGCTTGTCGCCGCCCGACGTATAGGCGGCGAGCGTCTGCAAGGAGCGTTCTTCGTCGCCGATCTCGCCGACCACGGCCCGGCCGCCGCCTTCGTCGATCAGTGCGCGGAACCTTTTCAGGAAATCGATGTTTTCCGGGCGCGACTTGTCGAACAGGTGCTCCTGGAAATTATACGGGTTGGTGTCGGTGTTTTCCCCCGCGACGCTTTCGGCCAGCGGCGGGTTATCGCGCAGGAAGCGGTCCTGGACGTAATAGTTGACGGTATCCAGCCGGAAGCCGTCGACGCCGCGCGCCAGCCAGAAGCGCACCGTTTCCAGCACCGCGTCCTGCACGTCGCCATTGTGGTAGTTCAGGGCCGGCTGCGAGGCGAGGAAGTTATGCAGGTAATACTGCCGGCGCACCGAATCCCATTCCCACGCAGAGCCCCCGAACACCGACAGCCAATTGTTGGGCGCGGTGCCGTCCGACTTCGGCTCGGCCCAGACATACCAGTCGGCTTTCGCGTTGCCGCGACTTTTCCGGCTTTCCACGAACCACGGATGACGGTCGGAGGTATGCGCCAGCACCTGGTCGATGATGACTTTCAGGCCGAGCCGGTGCGCCTCGGCGACAACCGCGTCAAAGTCCGCCAGCGTGCCGAACAGCGGGTCGACGGCGCAATAATCGGAGACGTCGTAGCCCATGTCGGCCATCGGCGACTGGAAGAACGGCGACAGCCAGACCGCATCGACGCCGAGCCAGGCGACATGGCCGAGGCGGCGGACGACGCCGGCAAGATCGCCGCCGCCGTCGCCGGTCGTATCCTGGAAGGAGCGCGGATAGATCTGGTAGATGACGCAGCCGCGCCACCATTCGCCCGCCGCCGGCTTTTTGTCGCTCATGCCTCGTGCTCCATCATGAAAACCACGCTGCGCCCAGGCACCGGCCGCACAAGCTCGAAGGCCTCGCCTTCAAGGGCCGGCGCCCAGCGAAAGCCCGCGCGCGGCGGCAGCGTGAACCGGCAGGCGCGGCGGTCGCCGTTGAACAGCACCGCCAGGCGCCGGCCGTTGCCGGCATCGAGCAGCATGGCCAGCCGATGCCGTCCCCTGTCCTGCCAGTCGGCCGAAGCCATCGCCTCGCCGGTCTCGGTCAGCCATGCCACATCGGGGATCGCGTCGGGGCGCGACGGAAGGCCGCTGAGAAAGCCGGTCTCGCCGAACACCGGAAGCGCGTTGCGCAGCGCCGAAAGCGCGCAGGCATAGGCTTCCAGCGCGCGATCGCGGTTCTGCCAGTCGAGCCACGTGATCTCGTTGTCCTGCGCGTAGGCGTTGTTGTTGCCGCGCTGCGTGCGGCCGAACTCGTCGCCGGCGGTCAGCATGATCGTGCCGCGCGCGGCAAACAGGGTGGCGAGCAGCGCCCGCACGTCGCCTTCTCCACCGCCGGCCCAGGAAAAATTCTCATCATGGCCGTCGCGGTTGTCCTCGCCATTGGCTTCGTTGCGCTTGCGCTCGTAAGCGGTGAGGTCGCGAAGCGTCATGCCGTCATGCGCGGCGATGAAATTGACGGTGCGCGTCGCGCCGCCCGAAAACACGTCCGAGGAGCCGGCGAGCCGCGTCGCCAGCCTGCCTGCCATGGCGGCGTCGCCGCGCCAGAAGCGGCGGATATCGTCGCGGCAGCGGTCGTTCCATTCGAGGAAAGGGGGCGGGAAATTGCCGAGCTGGTAGCCGCCCGGCCCGATATCCCACGGCTCTGCGATCAGCACCCGGTCCGCCAGCAGCGGGTCGGTGCGAATGGCCTCGAGCAACGGCGCCTGCGCGTCGAAGCCGCTCCTGGTGCGGCCGAGCACCGGCGCGAGGTCGAAGCGGAAGCCGTCGACACCGGCATGGCGGACGAAATGGCGCAGGCTGTCGAGGACAAGCCTTCGCACCATTGGATGGTCGCAGGCGAGCGTATTGCCGGTGCCGGTGTCGTTGACCAAGGTGCCGTCGGCCGCATGGCGATAGTAGGCGCGCGCATCCAGCCCGCGCAGCGACAGCGTCGGGCCGAGCGCATCGCTCTCGCCGCTGTGGTTGAACACCAGATCGAGGATCACGCCGATGCCGGCCTCGTGCAGCGCCGAAACCGCCTCGCGCAGGTCGGCCAGCCCGCCCGGCGCCAGCCGCGGGTCGAGCGCCATGAAGGTGACCGGATTGTAGCCCCAGGCGTTGGCGAGGCCGAGCGGCGGCAGATGGCGCTCGTCGATCCAGGCGGTCACCGGCATCAACTCTACTGCGGAGACGCCAAGCCTTTTCAGGTGATCGACCACCGCCGGATGCTTGAGCGCCCGGAGCGTGCCGCGATCCCGCACCGGCACGTCGGGATGGCGCATGGAAAAGGCGCGCACCGCGACCTCGTAGATCAGTCCGCCGGGCCGAAACAGCGGCGGCTTGGAAGGAACCGCGTCGGGCAACGCGACCGCCAGCGATTTCGGCACCAGCGGCGCGGTGTCGCCGCCCTCGCCGCGCCGGGCACAAAGGCGCGGATCGTAGGCATAGGCGCGGTCGATCTCCAGCGCATAGGGATCGACCAGCAGTTTTTGCGGGTCGAACCACAGGCCGCGCTCCGACTCGTAGGGGCCGTCGGCGCGGAAACCGTAGCGCGCGCCGGCGGCCAGCCCCGGCACGAACAGCGCATGGACGCCCTTGCCCTGCGGCTGAAGGTCCAGCCGGTCCGTTTCGGCATCGCCGTCGAACAGGCATAGCTGAACGCGCTCCGCCGCGCTCGACCAGACGGCAAAGCGGACGCCTTCACGGGAAACGGCAGCGCCGAGCGGCGCAGCTACCCCCACCCCTAGCCCCTCCCCACAAGGGGGAGGGGGATTTTGGCACTGCGCTTCCGCTTCTCCTTCACCTTGGATGCAGGGCTGCCGCAGACGAGGTTCGACCCCCACTCCGTCCCGCTTCGCGCGCCACCTCTCCCCCGATCGACGGGGGAGAGGAACAGCCTCCCGCAAGCCTGGCGCTTTTCCTCTCCCTTTTTGAGGGGGAGAGGTGCCGAGTGAAGCGAGGCGGAGTGGGGGTCTGGCACGCCATAAGCGATCGCTCTACCCTTATAAGGAGCGGCCACGGGTGGGGGTCTGAAGCGCACGGCTCCAAAACGGCCCCCTGCATCTTCCGGCAATGGAAAAAGCCTCACGTGACCACGCTCGGCTTGTCGCGGCCGGTGTGCTTGCGAATGCCGGCGATATCGTCGGCGGCGGCGATCAGGTCGGCCAGCGCCTGCTGCGTATCGATATCGTGCTTTGCCGGGTCGGGCTCGTAACGCTCCATGTAGACGCGCAGCGTCGCCCCCGACGTGCCGGTACCCGACAGCCGGAACACCACGCGCGAGCCGCCCTCGAACAGCACCCGCACGCCCTGATGCTCGCTGACCGAGTGATCGACCGGATCGTGATAGGCGAAATCATCGGCCTTCTCGACCGTCAGGCCGCGCAGCTTCGTGCCGGGCAGCGAGCCGAGCCTGCCGCGCAGTTCCTCCATCAGCGCATGGGCCTTCGCGCTGTCGACCTCCTCGTAGTCGTGGCGCGAATAGTAGTTGCGGCCATAGGCGGCCCAGTGCTTTTCGACGATCGCCTTCACGCTCTCGCCGCGCGCGGCCACGATGTTGAGCCAGAACAGCACCGCCCACAGCCCGTCCTTCTCGCGCACATGGCTGGAGCCGGTGCCGAAGCTCTCCTCGCCGCACAGCGTCACCTTGCCGGC
>ERZ778017.472-NODE-472-length-55568-cov-7.103796_pt1 | contig 55568 bp, 22 predicted proteins | sample MGYA00375747_ERZ778017 | MGnify/ENA primary metagenome ERZ778017 (study PRJEB29350, sample SAMN05509838) | bioreactor metagenome | biome: bioreactor; material: wastewater | place: South Africa: University of Cape Town | collected 2014-03-17 ...
CCACTATCACCACTACTGAAAACCCAACCACCATTACCACCACTTCTAAAGGATCGACAATTACCACCACCAAATCTGGAGGTGCTTCTACTTCGACTTCTACCTTCATTGTTACTGAAACTGATGATGAGTACTGTGACGAAACCACCACTACTTCCAAGGTTACTGTGACCACCACTGCAAACGGCTCTACCTACACTTCAACTTACTACACCACTTACACTACCACTGCTGGAGGTCATGATGACGAGGAAGAAGAATGTGATGATGTAACTCTCACCACTGCTCACGTTACTGTCACCAGCACCGTTGATGGTGTCCCAGTAACCACTACTTACTACGAAACCCGTACTGTTCCTAACCCAGGAAATGGTGGAATCACAAACCCAGGTGATCTTTTCACCGATTGTGACGAAGTTACCGTTACCTACACCGTCACTGAAGGTGGTGTTGCCAAGGTTACTACCACTGCTGTTCCAGCAGAAGATGTTACCGTTCAATACCACACTGATGCTACTACTACCTACTACACCACCATTGTCAACCAATACGACAGTGATGAAGATTGCCCACCAGCTACTGTTGGTGGATCGGATTCATCATCGGTATTTGACAGTATTTTCGGTGGAAACAGCGACGAATGTGATTCATCTTGCGAATGTGATGAAGATGACGACGACGACAGTTTCTTAGGATGGTTATTCGGTGACGACGATGACGAAGAAGATTGTGACGCATCGTGCACCTGCGATGATGAAGACGAAGAAGAAGAAGATTGCCCACCAACCACCGTCCTTGAAGTATCTACTGAAGGACAAAAACAAGCTACTGTTGCAGCTGCAAGTACCGTGATTCAAACATACAGTCAGTCCCAAGCTACACCGGAAGTTATTGCCCAAGCCAACAACGGTAATAAGGTTTTCGGCAACGGGTTCATGGTAGGAATTGCCACGATTGTTGCCGTCTTATTCTTGTGAAGACAATAATCAATTAATTGCGGGTCAATTATAAAATCACAGATTGCATTTGTACATAATGTGTACATGTTGTACTAATTCCTACGACTCTTTATATCCAATTAACGTATACATTTAAATTCGTGATCTTTAGAATTATATCAACTTATTAATACACAGTTATTAGAATGGAAAGTAGAAGAATACTTAGCGAAATGAAAATTTATTTGTAGGTAGTGAAAGGTGCGGATTAAAATACTCTAAATACTCTACTGAGTAGAACTCAACTGGCGAGGTCTGTAGAATGTGGTCATCAATTCACTATGGAGATAAGCAATCAAAACACTCAGCAACTCCTTCCCTGATACCAACTCGCTACCAACATAGAGCGTAACATAATGTAGGAATCTACTCGTTACTAGCTGCGTCGCATCAGTGAGGGACTACGTATTACAACAGTGAAACTCGTTGTAGTGCTACAGCCTAGGGCCAACCGTACCACGACTTGGCGATCCGTTTCAAGAGCAAACCGTTGTGGTTGTATGGACTTTTAAACCCACCAACGAGCCTGTGCTCCAGTGTCCCACAGTGAGCACTGCAAACGAAAGTAGTGTAATATTACACAGTGCGTTGCACCTTCGCAACAGTGGCGCTACTCCCTCAGTAAATTTCTAGCCTTCTCTTTCCTTCTGTCTAGACCCGTTTTGTTTTCTGGGCCGTGTCGTGTTTTCTCTAGTGTGATTTGGTCTTTATACAAGAATTGTGGAATCATAGTCACTTATCCTCTGTTTGTCTCACAGTCTATCATCATTATTTATATATCTATGAAGAATGCAAGTGGACCGGCAGACGTTGTTCTTCTTTATGTTGATGTTCATCTTTTTGACGTTTCAAAGTGGAAATGATCAGCCCCAGTCCGACAACGATAGAGTAACGTTGCTGTTGTTCCACAACCACCTTAAGGAGTCCAAGGACGAATTGATCCGTTCGCTGTATTACGGTGGCTATGGCAACATCACCGGGTTCCGCTTGTCGTACCAGGACCTTCTTGATGGCAAAAACGTGTCGAACCACCACTTTGACCAGTCCCATCCGTGGCAAGAAATCCAAGAATACTCCATCTTGCCCAATGCTGTATCGCAAGAAGTGAGCCAGTTCTGGTCTACTGACGAAGTTGTGGACCCTTTGTCCAAAACATATCTCTTGAACATTTCTGGAGCAGCCCATGGCCAATTCACTAAAATTTCTTCGTTCGACCTAAGGCCGTACAATTGGTCCATGCCTCGGTATCTACAAGCGTACTACGAGTCCCAGACCCGAGACAACTATAATGATGATAACCAGCGTTACAAAGACGACCCAGAGACATACCCCCAACCACAACCACCAGCGACATTCGTTGATAAGACTGGCAATATTACGTTTGATCTGGGAAAAATCTCAATCAGTATCTCAGCCGATGATTACAACTACAAAAATGCCGATGTCGCAAAGTTGATACAAAATAGCTCTGAAGAAATCCACGATGCCGTAGTTGCCAATGTGCGAATCAACTTGAAAGATGATGAGGAAGCTCACGACCACGAAATCGAGACCCAGGGTATATATTTCCAATCGTTAGGAAGTCTAGTTTCTGTGACGAAATCCGCTAAATTTTTGGGTATTTATGGGTTAGATCACCTAGTTTTAGACGAAAATCGGTTCAACAAGTCAAAAATATTGATGACACAGTTGTTGAATTTGACAAAAATCGATACAGACATCACGATGGAAGATATGTTTGGGTACATGTCATCGTCCTTAGAACGATGTGAATTAATTTCGTATTTCCAGTTCAAGAAAACCAACCACAACACCAAAGAGTTGCGTGAAATTGACGAGGAATTACTAAACCCATCAGGAAAGCCATTACCACATGACTTACTGGGATTGGAGATTGAGAACTTTTTGCTTTACTCTCCCGATTGTGGAATTGCGATCTCTCAGAAATCAAATACAGAATTCACCGGTTGGAAGACTGAAATTTTGAATAGAAAACTAAAGAACGTGTTAACGGGGTTACTAGTTTTGGTTTTCTTACAACTAATTCTTTATCTCAGACAAATCAAAATTACAAGAACCCCGGGCCAATTGGCATCCATTTCCATCAAGTCATTGTACCTACTAGGTTACCAGGACTCATTATTGGCATTGATGTTTTTACTAATTTCTACGTTGATCGAAGATTTATATTTACTTTTGGCCAGTATAGCCGTAATTTCATTCATAATGTGTGGGATTTTTGAACTTAGATTCATGGTGGCAGTAGCAACAACACAAGTCAATGAACGTGGAGCGTCGTGGTGGGAAATATTAAGAGGAAGCACAAGAGATAATGATAGTGAGAACGAAAATGACAATAACACAAATACAACGCAAACACCCACTACACCTCCCAACACCAACCAAACTCCGAATACAGCTCCAGGTGCGACAATACAAACACCCGTAGTGACATACAGCGAGGAATCAGCCTTTTCCAACAGTATATTTGCCATTGGGTTTACTTTGACTTTAATATCAACATTTTTGATATTGAACGCACTTATTTGGAGGACAAAATACAGAAAGATATTTGAATACGTTGGATTCATTTTCACCAATTCATACTGGGTACCTCAATTCTTCCGTAACACGTTAAAGAACCGTCGGAAATCATTCTCTTGGGAGTTTGTGATAGGAAGTAGTATAATTCGGTTGATTCCTGTTGCATACTTTTGTTTAGTTACATCAAATCCATTAAGACATCACTACGACCCAATACTAGTTTTGGCAATTTTTTCATGGCTCTTTATCCAAATATTCGCATTGTTTTTGCAATCTAGATTGGGGCCAAGATTCTGGGTTAACGAAAAATGGTTGCCTAAAGCGTATGACTACCAACCAGTTTTGTCTATGAAAGAATTGGAGACGGGGTTTGCCAGTGATATATTGAGTGGAATCAAGCCTGAAGAAGAACACGATGGTATAATTGATACCAAATGCACTTGTCCCATCTGTATGAACGAGCTCAAGCTACCAATATTGAATAAGGACGAGGCCAGATCGCGTATCACCAATAAAGAGTACATGATAACACCATGTAAACATATATTCCACGATACTTGTTTGGAGAGCTGGATGAATTACAAGCTCCAATGTCCTGTTTGTCGACAAAGCTTACCACCTATGTGATAGATTGACTGTACACTAGAAACGAATGTAGCATAATAGATGACGAAATGAGGAAGCTCCGACAACTCTGTAGCATAGAACCACTACAAAGAAATGCACTACTAGTAGTGAAACCAAAGTGCAATTTACTAGACGCACCTATTTTGTAATTTTACAAATATTTAAAATATCTAGGAATTTGAGGGTAGTACGTTTTAGGCGGTCGTAGCTCTTGGATTAATCACAAGGAAAACCGTTGCATAGCGCATTGTACACCATTTAACAATGTACAGTGCGTTCACAGACCGAGTGCTAATAAACAGGAACCATCATACCATATTGGTGTATGTCGTTGTAGTGGGGGAGATTATCGTTGAGATTATCGTTCTCAGTAGACAATAGAAGCAATTTTAATTAAATAGAGAGTGTAGCTAAACGCCGAAAAATGACAAAATGGTATGAGAAAGAAACAGGAAACGACATCGCAATGGACCCAATGGACGATTATATGCGACATGGCCTGGTCCGAAGATTTTCTGACCACATTGTACGACCAAAGAATATCTCCCTTGTCGGTCCTTCCCAGCCGGAGCACAAGACAGGCACAAAACAAGGATGCCCACACAGAAACCCCTCAAATAATCATGCCCCACGATGGACCTACACGCTTGGACATTACGACATTACCAGCATTTGCGTTCAGATGCAACTATTAGCTGCAACAGCACCAACGTATGCTGTTTCATGCGAGTTGCTTAAACGTTGCAACGCGAGCACATCAATGCCACCAAGACATACCGTTACAGTGTACAGAGCCTCGGACTACAAGTAGTTGTGCTTAATTGGCTACTACTCCCTCTTCGTGCCTGACGATATGCTGGTGTGGAGATGTCCGCCAACCGTAGATCTAAAAAAGTTTATTATTTCCCATGGCAACAAGTACAGTAAAGTCCGAGTGCTGTCTTTGACGATAGCTGTACAAAGGAACCATCAAAATAATGAAGATCCTCGGGATTTTACACTTACTTCTGAAGACATCATCTGATGTTTTTTATTTTGGGCTATACGAGATAATTTGCAGCACTTCTAGAACCTGCCACGGCCCGTCCCCATGACCCACGGCCCGTCCCCATGACCACCATTACCGCCGTAGCGGTGGTAGGTCACAGCCGCAAACACGGCGGGTATCGCGGACACCATGGCGGATGGATCGCGGAGGAGATAATCGGAACTGGGACTCCGAATTTTAACGAAGGACGACAAATTTTCACTCCTACAGAACCCTTACAGGGGAAACCACCACCAACCACGTCCCCAGCTCCATCACCACAAAACCACCACTAACACCCGCAAAAAACTACAGCTTCTACCCGGTTCCACGCTACTATCCCGTGATATTGAGGTCATTTTTTAAATTCTTAGTTTTCACATTTCCTAGATGTGAAATACTGCACCGTTGAAAAATGACCTGATTTATTTTGTTATTTATATAAAGTTGGCTAAGAATGCTGCTGCAACAGTTTCTGTTGTTTTTCAATCGATAAGAATTTTCTCCAATCAATTTGCTAAGTCTTTGGAATTCGTGTCATTTAGAGTTGCTGATTTGAACTAACATTTCGTGATGACCGATTTCGATACCTTTTTTGATTTCGAGAATACCGATAACTTCTTGAACTCCATTAGCGGTGGGTTGCAGGATCTATCACCATGCTCCATTTCTGATGACTCGATTAAACATTTGAGTCCGAACAACTTCCAAATCGACGTGGATCCTAATATGGCTAACTCAGACTATACTGTCAACCCTGACCAAGTCAATGGTTCCAATTACTTCAATCCACAAAATGGTGATGATACGTTTTTCCAGCAATCCAATTCGATTTCGTCGTATTCAAATGAATTAACGCCAATTTCTCATCCTGCTTCATCCTCAACTCACACCTCTCCCTTAGATCCCGTGAAAAAAGAGTTTCCCGACATTGAGAATGTCCTTTCAAGAGACGAATTATCCGATGATATTTTGAACCAAACCGCACCTTTGAACGGGGTGAAAAAAGAGTTTTTGGACGATAATAAAGAGAGCTTGAATAACTCGTTAGCTGACGAAGTAACGCCCAAACAAGAACTCAAGACCACCACTACTAAAAAATCAGCCAAGGTAGTAAAACCAAAAAAGGATAAAAATTCCCACAATATGATCGAAAAGAAGTACAGAACAAACATTAATAGTAAAATTCTTGCTTTAAGAGATGCAGTACCTTCTTTGAGAATTGCAGCCGGTTCAAAAGATATCAGTGTTGCTGATTTGGAAGGGTTGACTCCTGCTTCAAAATTAAACAAAGCTTCCGTGTTAACTAAAGCCACAGAATACATCAAACATTTGGAAAATAAGAACAATATCTTGAAACAACAAAACTTGGAATTACAAAAGTTGATTAACAGAGCGAATATTCAACCAGTTCAACAAAATCAAGGTATGAACCTTCCAACTGACATGTCTCCTAACAGCACCAGTACAAATTCGAATAATTCGCAACCAGGATTTGGATTTTACCCACAAGATAACTTCAATGTTACATACGCACCAATGAACTACGGTAATACAAATAATTATCAAGGTCCATCTATGCAAACAGCTGGTAATCAACTGAATACTAATAAGATGTTAATGGGTGGTATGGCTGCAGTCATGGGAACTTCTTTATTTGCTGGTGGAAATAATGACTTTAAAGGATTATCTGCTCTTCCATTCGCGTCGTATTTCCCAAGATTCATGACGCATCCGTCAGGGGTTTCATTACAATTGTGGAATTTGTTAAAGGGTTTGCTAATTGCTGCAACAGTGTTTAATTTGGTCTTCCCATACTTCAAGAAATCGTCAAAAGAAGAGAAATCCAAGGCAGATACTCACTCACAATCGATACTTCAAACTTGGATATCGGTAAATTTGGGTTTACAATTACCAACTGAAGTTGATGATACTAAGACTAAGGAAATTGTCAACAGGTTGATGGGAGGGTCTCCATCAGTTAAGGAATTAATACAAGACTATTTGTTCTTGAGCAGTTCTTCAATTAATTTTGAAAATTGTTTGCTTAACTTAATTGTTGGGAATATTTTGATTAACAGATACCCATTTTTGAGCTACTTCATTAACAACAACTTGGCTATTAAAGGGTCGTTAATTTTGAATTTAGAATACGACGGAGAAAATAAATCCTTAATCAAGTTGAATAAGTTGATCAGAAAAGTTGATGGGTTGTCATTCTTCGGCAGCAAATCATTATTTTCACGTTTGATTAATGTATCGGACAATAAACCAATCAACTTCGGAATCAATGACGGCCAAAACCACTTGAAGTATGTTGAATTTTTTGAAGAAAGTAAGCAAGACTACTACGGTGTTTTGTTGTCGTGGAGAGTTCTTGAAATTATCCATCAATTTAACTTGAAGTATCTTGAAATTTTAAATGACGAACAACTGCAAGATGAAATTAAGGATATCAGAAGCGACTTGTCAATTGTGAGTTTGTTGGTTGATGAAAACACCAGATTAAACAATTACTTCCAACTCTTTAAATCTATTGTTAATTTCAACGAATCTCCACTTTTGTTAAAGTCCATGAAAACAAGAATCGATGCTCATTTAAAAGCTTTCAATTTGATTGTGAATGGACAAGAGTTAACAGATGATGAACCATTATACTCGGAAGATGAAGAAGAAGAAACCAAGGAACAACCCGAACCTCAGTTTAGTGACGACCTTAAATTAAAATCTGCAAAAGCACTTATTTCTTCGTTAAACTTAATTTCCGAAGAAGAATTTGTTGTATTGACATCCTCATTAATTGTATACTACTACAAGAATGATGAAATGGGTCATGCAATTAAGTTATTGAATTACTTGAGAAATTTGGATAGTGCAAACTCAATGACATTGTTGACATTCACAAGTTTAGTGAATTTGATTAACGAAGTGATACCAAAAATTGAAGATAACGAGATTTTAGATAACTTGATCAAAGTTACTAGAGCTTGGTTAAATGAGCCACAAGTATCGTCTTTTATGGATTATAAACTTGCTGGAAGCTTGACCAAGTCGATTGTCAACAAAGGAATGGTATTGAACGGTGTAGACGTCGCCGATACTGATGAAGAATAAACTAATTATAGATGGAATTTTGGGTAGGGTATTTATTAATGTTAAAATAAAAGTGTAATTTTAATGCACAAAATGTCACTAAATCATAACGTATTGTAAAAAGCATTTAACATGCAACAGGGCATGCTGCCTATAATTCAACACTTAGTTATTTAGAATGAAGGCACCAGCTCTTTTCCCCTAGTTTCCACAAAATTCGCATTTGCTCTTTTAAGTCAATTTGATCTCTCATCTTTCTTATTTTTTAGCATTTGTCGATGGCGATCGATTTTTGACGTCACTAGATGAACACAATTTGTTACCAGAGAACTAACTGGTAACCCATTAGATATTACACCTTTGAAATTAAATTCCCTAGTCTATCATATAGCGTTCATTCATATTTACATACAACTTTTGTAAAATCGTTATTCAATCCCAGCAAACGTAAATGGTTCATAAGCATATCCTTCACCTTGGAAAAATTTCGACATAGCTTCCACCCAATGCAATCTCAATGAATGCAACATTGCCGAGGTCCCTTCCATCAAAACCAAAATACATACGGTTAAAATAAACCATAAACCAAATAATAATACTGTCATTATAACTCCTGTTGTTCCGTAAACACCAAATGCATTTTGAATTGTCATCGACCACAAAACACTAGACAATTGTGCATGGGCTAACGATAATGCCCACAACCGTAAATATGATGCTGTATGACTAACACAGTTCAAACAGAACTCAATTGTATGAATGACTTGATGAATAACAACATCCCCTAAATTGAAACCACCGTGCTCACCGTCACCACCATGATCACCAGAATTAATATTCAACGGCTCAATATCATTTGGAAATCTATAATCATCATCCAACAAATCGATTTCATCATCTTCATGTGGTTCTCCATTGAGGCCGGTATCAATGAGCGCAGCTTCCTCTTCATACATTTGAAGGGTGTGCTGAGCCCGGGAATGTAAATCAGTGTAACCTAATCTCTTTGCTTTGTTGTTTTCACGATTCAATACAATTGGCTTGTATAACAATAACCAAGGCACACAAATTGCTGCAATCAATACTAATACAATCTGCACGAACTTTTGACCCGGATATAACTGCTCTTCAATTTTACCTGGTGCCAAAAACATGTTAATAAGCATATTAAGTAAACCAGGTGGCTGTTTTCCGGAACCTAACCAATCAACGCACCATTTGTAAACAATGGTTAACGTTAAATACCCAAATATACTTTGCATGAATAAAAATCCGGGAATAAAGTTCCCAATGATGTCAACTCTTGATTTAAAAAATCTATAATTTATCAAACTGAAGAATAATGAATAATTCATGTGTATAAATCCCATCAAGATGGATAATTTCATTTTGTATGAATTTGTGAATAACAAATTGTTTTCAGCTCCATGCCATCCCCAATCAAGTCCGAGGATATACGTTTTGCCGGCAATTTTTTGTGCTGTGAGACTGATAGGACCATCTTTCGAAAAATCATATCCTTCAGGGAACTCCCATTTCCAAGCAGACCCAAATAACGACATCGATTTCGAAAACACATCATTATATATGAGTCCCGTATACATGGAAAATACCCCCATTAACAAGATGATGTACCTTCCATTGAATGCCATTTCAAAAATTTCATCCTTATTTCTCATAGCACCAAAATGGATCTCATTTCTAATCAAATATAAACTGACGAGGAATACGATGAAACCATGTCCCAAATCACCAAACATGATTGCGAACATAAATGGAAAAGTAATGATGGTTGCCAACCCCGGGTTAACTTCTTGGTAAGTAGCAATTCCGTATGCGTCTATAATCAGTTGGAATGCTCCGGTGAATTTATTTATTTTGTGGTACGTTGGAGGAACTCTGTTTGTGGTCAACTCGTTGACTACCGCTACCAAGTTGTCTTGGTCATCATTGGTTCCAGAGTAGTTGACAATTCCTGTATCAGTATCATCAATAGTAAAAATTGGAATCGACGAGTCTTGACTTACTAAACTTGATGTAGAAGAACCTGATCCAATATGGGATCTCTCGCGTATCAAATTTTTCAACGTGCGATTGACGTTATCGAACTCGGACTTGGGAATCCAACCTTCACCAACAAGACATCTTCTGGTGGAGTCTTCATCAAACTGATTCAATGTTTCATAAATCAATCGTTCTCTTTGAATGATGTAAGAATATGTGTGATAATTTTCTTGGAAAACCAACAATTCGGTAATCAAGTGATTCTTGGTTGATTCAACCACCAAACTCAAATCGGTTATTTTTTGGTTTACTTCTTCTATTGTTTCATTTCGAACCGTTCTTGATCCAACGACATTATCGTAAATCTTCCCGTCCAACGATTGGATAATCTTGCGCACTCTTGACTTTAAGAAATCACCATGAGTGTAAATTATAAACACAGACTTATCGATCAACTTGGGTTCTTTTTGACTGAAGTCAGATAACTTTTCCTGAGTTATCGGAATATCGTTGAAGTACAAGTTCCCTCTTAAAGTTCTCCAGAGAATATTTCTCAACAAGTGGATTTTTTCTCTATCGATAGTACCGGTAATTGAATTCCTTGAGTCGACCTCCTCGTGCTCACGGAAATCGATGTCCCCTTCACCTTGAGGAAGAGCTTCTTCTAACCGATTCAACAAGCCCTCTGATTCATCCATCGCCAGGGTATTAATATCTGGTTGTGCCAGAGCAAACTCAAGAGACTCGTGATAAAACTGCTGGTACGCGGTAAGCACGTATCTATTCTCAATGAATTTCATCATTTCCATCGACAAATCGTCGTATGATTCCACCAAGTGCTTGATTTTCTGGTAGAAGTCGGCGATTCTTTGTTTCACCACATCCAAATCGGACGACGACGGTAATGGGATCGGCATCGATGTGTCCAAAAAATGGTTCGGATTAGTAGTATTAAACTTGGTCATGACCCCGTGGATAAACGACAAGTTTGCCTGAACACCATCGATATTCCGCAAATCATCAATAAATGTTCTTTGGAAAGCAGTAAGCTTAGAGTTCAAATCCCGGAAATGAACGTTGCCAACACATCCTAGAGCATACACCAAGTCTCGTGCCAACTCAATCGTCACATAGAACTGGACCAACGTCATGGGTGCCGACCGGAAGATCGCCTCATCGTTGGCCAAAGTATCGGTTAACTGAACAGTAGACATAGCCGGTAATGGGAATCGATTTCCATACAATCAAAGGATCCACCAGTGATAACAAAAGACAAATGCTACCGGAAGATACTAGTCAAATGGCAAGTGACAAATGTATATGGAAAGTCCGCGTGGTAATGGTAAGTGGAAAATGATTTATCTATGTGTCCTTTGCACAAGTATAATTGGAGTAGTGAAAGGAACGTAGCATTCGTGGGACCGTAGACGGACACGGGTCGATGGGCCGCCACTACGAGCACCGCACGACGGACGTACCACTGGGCCGCCTGTACACAGCACCATCAGATAAAATGGGCCCAGCTAAAGAAGCAGAAGGAAGAGAAGCAGGAGAAGGCTAGAAATGGGCAGTACTGGGATATTGAGCAACATGTAGACGACGCGAGGACAAAATGTTTCACCGAAGCAGAGTCTGAGAAACAGTTCATGGATTGCGTTGAAAAGGGTTCCAAGAACCAACAGTACTGTACGAATCGCGTTTGCTTGTAGCACAGGAACAGCTGATGTGGTGCATCAGGCAGTGGTATTTGCGTAGTAGATAATGACGCCGTTGTAGTGGCCTGTCGTGGCCAGTTGTGTGACTTGACCGAGTCATTTCTGTAGCACACACAGTAATGTTAAACAGAGCAGAGAATAAAAGCAGTCTGTCTCCAAAAGCAGCAAATATGTTCGAAAAACAGCATAAATGCAAACACTATACGAAAATAGGTCGGGTCCAAAAACACCACGAAAACCACCGCAAATACACAAAACCTACACTAACTGGTATGGGTTCTAAGACACGCTGTCATTGATATCGCCAAATGGTGGTTTCGAGGGCTACATGGACAACATGACAATGGCTGCAAATATGGGTGCAAAATGGGTAGCACCGAACATAACACAGTAACCTCATTCATAACACCGCCCAAACTTCCCAAAATCATGTGTTGACATAAAAAATCAGAACCACAGCAGGCCAGGACGAAGAAAACTGCAACCGTGGCACACTGGCCGCAAACCAACACCGGCAATGCTGGAATCGACCCTGTTGGGTCTCAAATGGTGGCGCCCCGTCAACCGTCTGTGATAAATCTGCGGCGGCGGACGTAGTCTGGCATGCCCGCGTCGCTTGGTAGCAGCAGCGGTGCCATTCGTGGTGCACATGGTAGCCCTGTACAAACCTACTGTGGCGGTGTGTAGAGTTCGCGAACGTGGAATCTACATCACCTCCAGAAATCCGTCCAGGTGGCTAAAAGGCAAGCAATGAAGGTTAGATGGTTGGTGTGTCAGTGGTACTTGCTCATAACAACGGTGGCGACCACCGTTGTCGCTGACGACGACTACACCCTGGCAATGGCACTTTTGAAATCCATCAATACCTCCCACGAGAAAACGTTATACAACTACGACACCATGGATCAGAAGCTATTTATTCCCCAGTACGATGCTCTGTTGAATGATTACGACTTTGTAAAGTTGAATCCCCCATCTCCGATACTCACTGATAAAGTGCTACCGCTTTTGCACCGTGCTGCCAGTGACGACCATGTAGCAGCACTAGAGACGTTGGCTGATTTGTATCTTTTTGGAAACTATTCGTGTCCCACAAACTACACAATGGCACTAGATTACTACCATAGGATTGTTGAATTGGAACCAAATGGACATGCGTATTTTATGTTAGGATTCATATATGGGACGGGATTGTTTGGAGAAGTGGAAAAAGACTTGGCCAAGTCAAACTTGTATTACCAGTTTGGGATGGAGAATGGCGATCTTAACAGTATTTTCACATTAGCGTACAAAAATTACCAGCATAAAAATGACCCTACCAATTGCGATTTGTCATTATTCTACTACAATCGATTAGCACATATGGGCCTTGATTTTATACGAAAACAGAACGACTCGATGGAAAATGACGACTTGACATACAATATCAGAATCTGTGATTTTAATGGTGGACTTTACGGCGACAAGGTCAGTGAAACTAATACGTCAATTATTGCCCAATCCAAAATATACAGTAGTTACAAAGACAACTTCAACGAGTACAATATGGACATTGATGAACACGAATATGTCCATTACTACTACCAGGCACTTAAATACTACCAGGGTGACTATTTTCTTCCTAAGAATTATACCAAGGCATTTGAGTATTTTCAAGATTGTGTTATCTTGGGGTCAAACATGTACGGGCCCACGTACTTGTCAATAAATAGACTTGATCGTTTGTTTCTCAGTCAATGTCAGGCAATGCTAGGAAGGATGTATTTGAAGGGCCAAGGCACAAGCAAAGATTACGACAAAGCAAGGTCGTTACTAGTAGGTTCCATAAAGCTAGATAAAGATCATCCTAGCGCATTGAATGATTTGGGGAAAATGTACGAATCGGGGTTGATAAATGACAATAAGCCCGGTATGACTGAAGCTCTCAATTATTACACAGAGGCAGTTAGATATGACTCAAATGAAGGAAGAATAAACCTTGCAAAGCTATTAATGAAAACAAGTCCAAATCAAAATCCTATCCGTAGTGATCATGCGAAAGATATCTTTTATTATATGAGAGATGCGGCTTACAATGGAGACTCGGAGGCAATTTATCATTATGGGAACTTTCTTCAGTCTGGATTGGGGCAATTGCTTGAACCAGATTCTTCATTCAAATGTTCAAGTACGGTATATTTGTACAAGGTATTCAACGAAAGAATGGAGAGACTTTTCATGCCACATTTGCGCTATGCGTTTGATCAGTTAAATGGGGGAAATTTCAAAAATGCACTCATTGGATACCTGATAGCAGCAGAGCAAGGTCTCGAAGCAGCACAAGTATCCGCTGCCTATCTCCTATATCAAGTTGAACCCTTTTCCAAAAAGAAGAAGACTTTCACCAAAGAGAGAGTTTTAGCGGCTATTGACTATCTTGAAAAAGCATCACTTCAAAAGAATGTAGATGCAACAATCTTCCTTGGTGACCTATACGCTAAAGGTGTTGATTCCTGTGGCATCGAACCTGACTATAGTAAGTCATTCCAATTTTATAAAAGAGCATGCAAGAGCAGGTCATCGCATGCTGCTTATAACTTGGGACAAATGTATGAGTATGGGTTAGGTCCAGCAAATAACTCTGTTGATTACCATATGGCCAAAAGATTCTACGATATGAGTCTAGAGTATAATGCCGAACATGGTCGAACAAATAACAAATTAGCAATCAGTTTGGCTCTCCTAAGGCTACGAGTCAAGTATATTTTCAGTAAGAAAAAGTCTCAATCAACATATGGAGAAAATACTGGCTGGTTAAACTCATTCAGAAAAATACGTTCGAACCATATCGAACAAAAACAAGATGAAGCCCACGAGACAGCAAACGATAGAGCCACAGCCCATTTAGAGGGGACTCATTGGGAAGATGAATACCAAGAGTATGATACGGCCGATTACCTTGTGATCTTCGTGACATTTTCATTTTTCCTTATATTTTTCATTCAAAATGTAATTTATCAAATCCGCCGAATGAGAAATAACAATCGTAATAACGATGCCGCAGAGGGAGTAGAAATTCCAGAAGATGAACAACCTCATGGTCCACAAGAAGAACAACCCGAAGGAGTAGACGAACAACGAGGTTGGCGGTTTAACGCAAATGGATTTGAGTTTAGAGGAGGCAATTTTCAATTTCAGTTTTTTGCTCTTTGATGTGTACTTTAGTTCTATAAAATTCCGTGTATATATACATATATATATTATGTGATCATATCATTCATTATGTCATTTAGAACCTGATGGTTCTTTATTAATTTTGGTGTAGAAACACGCTGTCTCTTTGTTGGTGGTGTTGATTTAAGTTTTAGCTTGTCAAAATTATACAATGACAAAGCATTCGATGGTAGTTGATATATCCATCCTCTTGAATCGAGCAATTCGATGAACTTCCTTACTGTATTGGCATTGCTGAGAGTTGATCTTGATCCTAATATAATAAGCTTGGATTTTGCTCTGGTAATCGCTACATTGACTCTTCTCCATTCCTTCACTAAATCTCCAGCCTTATTTTCCTCATTTGACCGAACTAATGAAACGATAATACATTCTTTGTCACGGCCCTGAAATTGATCTGCAGTCAATATTTCAATATCATTGTCATCCAATACTCTTCTTAGTAATCGTAACTGACCACGATTAAATGACATCACACCTATATTCCTTTCTTCAACACCCGTCGCCAATAATGAATTGACAATTTGTGTTACTAGAGTTGCTTCAGTTGGATTTTCAATATTACTTCCACCACCACGTTCAATGGCTGGAATTTGGTCATGATCAAAGAATATAACTTTATTATTGTCTTTTAGGGCATAATCGATCCATCGTTCACTATCCTTTAAATTTGGCGACATATAATTTAAAAGACTCTGGGGTGAGGGTATTGAAAGAGTTTGATTTGCAACAGCTTCAGTGCCACATTGCAAATGGTTATCGTAAATCAACAAGTTGGATAATTCCATTATATCCGAACACATTCTGTACTGATATGTTAATTCAACCACACTTTCAGGATATGCATCAGCAAGAATCTTGAAGAGTGATTGCGATAATTCATGCTTAACATCAGGTCTTGGATGCTGTACCAAAGGTGGAAGCTGATTGTGATCACCAACTAAAACAAACTTTTCACAAAATCTCAACGGCCCTAAACTAATAGGCATTGAAACTTGCGAAGCTTCATCCACAATACAATAGTCAAACTTGGTTCGAACATTGAATGTGAAATCATTAATGCCTAGACAAGTAGTACCAACAACTTGTGGTTTTAAGTAGGTTTTCAAAAACTCTTCATATGTCGTGATTCGCTTATCTTCCCCAATAGTTGGAATATACTGCCGTATATCTTTATGGACACTTGCCGACCTACCTAGTCTCAACATGTCTATACCAGAATCTTTCAACTTTAAAAGGATGTTGTCTACGGCAGAATGGGTATAAGAAGCAAGCAATACAGATTTACCTCTCTTGACTAATATCTTAATGAGCTTGGAAATCACGGTAGTTTTACCAGTACCTGGCATACCCAATATTAGAGAATAGTCATTCGCAGATAAAACTTTCTCTATTGCTTGAATTTGATTCAAGTTCAAACCTTTAATATCATCATCAGATAATTTCACCTTTGATGACAGGAAAGTTGGTTTCTCCAACTCTACAACCATTCGTCTTCGTGCGCTATCACCATCCAATAAAAATAGATTTAGAATATTGAAACGAGCTAAATCCATTCCCAGATACATTTCATTTTTGTCAATTCTGAACGATTTGGAAACTTGTGAACTATTCAGCTGTGATTTATGTAGAACACCCTGGAAAAGTTGATTATTCAAACTATTGAAATTGTTCAATTTCATGTCTGAACTTATAATCCTTCGTGTAGTTGAAATTGTTATGGACGAATACGTTATGGCCTGAACTGTTCCATAAGCAATCCCAAAATGACCAGTTTCATCACTAACAACAACACGATCGTACTGTGTGAGCTGAGATCTTAAGAAGCTTGGTCCATCGGGCGACTTTCTTTCAAATTTATACATAAAGTTGTTCGAGCCCTCTCCATCATCAGATTCAGTAATTTTTAAATTACCAATTGCTTTACCATCCTGGCTTTCCCGTTGGGTAGATGTCAACGTCCAGAGGTATTTGATAGTCTTCTTCATAACAGCTTCCTCCAAAGTCAATAGCTCGTCCCAGTGATTGTAAAAGTCCCGGTACCTTGGGTTTGAATTCAAATGCATTACTAAATCTTCATAAACCTCGAGTGGGAGTCCACTGTGTTCACCATCACCATCTTCTACCAATTTATTCAAAGTCATACATGGAGTTTGTACTTCACATCTCTCACATACGGAACTTTGAAGCAAAGGTGGCAATTCTCGAGTGTTCTCTTTAAAGTATTTTGTCACCTTATTTCTCAAGTTGACGAGTGCTTTCAAATCAGTTTGACTGATATCACATTTTTTTGTCAATTGTTCTTTCGTATAAACTAACAAAAACGATGTGATATCCATATCATAACGATCTTTGAACAACAACGAATATAATGTTGCTTGTGCCAGGTGTGTGATATATTCTCTCCCCGTTTTAATTTCCATTGGTAATAAAAACTGACCAGAAGTTGTTTTATTCTCCAACCTGGCTTCAAGAGTCACATCTACCATACCCTTGACTCCAAACATCGGCGACCAGATATTCTCTTCAATGTCCAAAGCTTTGTTCGCAGAGAACATTATACTCTCGTTATGTTTGTTAGTTGGGATGTAGTTGTTGATAGAAAGAGGTTTTCTATAATATTTGTTGAACCAAGTTTCCAAGTAAGGAAGATGTTTCCCAATTTCATCTTTCACTTTGCTTACCTCTTCTCCAATACTGAAAATTGACAAACAATAATCCTCCAAGTACTCATCAAGCAATGTTTCCATGAACGAAATCCTCCAGTTCTCTTGTATAAAGCATTCTTGAAATATCCTGTGAGTTATCTCACCAACAATTAAAGGTACGGACAGTTCACCAGGGAATTTGTATCTACTAAGTAAAACTGTTTTTCTTGAACAGGTGATTTGGTTGGCAATCGTCGTCGCCGATAGAAGAACATCTGGATTCCAGATTAACAAATTATTGGTATCATCAATCAATCTTGGATTGGCTGGGTTTGTGACAATAACATGAACTATATCGTTAATTTGGATATCCAAATCGGTGTATTCACCACGCAAAATGATTCTTTGTTTGGTTAACTCTGAGTCTTCGACATCAAGGATATATTGTTTCTTTGACATCCCATTACCATAATTTCTAGATAGAATGCCTTTGACTTGATATCTCGTCATATTTGGTCGAGAAAACGACAACTCACTGCTGTTTTCTATAGTTTCTTCCCCTGATAACTCATAGGAACTTTTAGTAGCAAAATCGTTTCTAATACTAAATTTGTTTGAAAACGATTTCAGGATAGGAATATTTCGAGTGGAAGGAATTGGAAGATTCTCCTTTCGTTTCGGAACGCCTAGTACATCCAATAACGCAGAATCGTCATCTGTGAATGGATCATCAGAATCAGACTCTGTAACATTTGCTGCAAGTACATTATCCCCTTTTGGAGGCATGTGCCCGCTTGTGGGCGAGGAACCTCTGCCCAATGCTAGCAAAATGTCATCATCATCATCCGAAAACGGATCGTCCTCATCATCTGAAACGTTTGCCATCACTTTGTCTGAACATTTCTCTACTTTCAGAAGTTCTTCAACTTTACTTTCCTCAGTTTTGTCAGTATTTTCTTTTGAAATTTCAACTCCAGATTTTGGATTATTTGACTTTAGTAGGTCATTTTCCAGAGATTTTTCCAGAGTTCGACTCGGAACTAAATCGTCATCCTCTTGCTTGTTATTGAACTTGTCAATCCAGCTATTAAGCGTGTTACTAGACGACACAAGAGAAGTAGATTTCAACATGTCAACACCAGTAGATTTGGCCCTAGTTAACCCGGGCAAAACCTTTGTATTAGACTTCACAAACGGTACACTTTCTGAATATGTTCGTGACAAACTTGGTGTCAGAATCAAAATGTTGTGAAAATCGGTGCTGCCATACTTATTTAGTACTGAATTGGTCTGCTCATTGATTAGAATGCTAGCTTGATCAGTAACATGTACACCCTCATTACTATTTGATTTGCTATTTTCCTTCAAAGGTGAAGATGGAAGTTGCTGTTGGAACTTTGTACGCAACTTATTTGGACTCACACCCCATCGTATACCATCAAAACTGTCATCTGAGTTATGCGATTCTGGTTGTGGAACTTTTAATGGACTGGTGGATTTATGCGGTGAACTGCTTGGTTGAAGTCGATTGCTTCGTACAGTTGGTGTACCCGTTTCAAGAATTGTCAGGGATTGCTTTGAAAATGAAATTTCTTCTGCTGATGTAGCTTTTGATGTCGCTGTAGTTGGCCTTGTATTAGTTAAGGTATTCTTAGGCTGGAAGAAATACGTGGTTTTCCTTACTTTCTTGTTGTGTTTTTCCATTTTGGTTTCTTTTGCTGCCTCCTTGCTATTTCGTACTCCTCCACTGTCTCCATCGTTCATGTCTTGCCTTTCTACTTCTCGTGGTTCACGTCTAGTCTTTTCCGATCTGAATCACTACATCGCGTATATAATTTCCGCGCTACCATATGGAATCAACCTACAATACTGATTAAAGAATATCTCCACAGGCGAAGAAGGGTTCCATAGACGTGTAACTATGAAAGTAATCAGGAAACTGTTGGCTACATAGCATGAGTTTAAGCTTGGAAATATATGGACTAAGGAACGAGTTATAATTTTCAGCCCCCAATCAGCTCATTTTGGCCAAGAAACCTCCACAGAAGCATTATAGATGAATGATAGGAAACATGTCGCTGCTTTGTATTTAGACAATCTTCCACGTAGGTCTATTATGGCAATCACTTGCAAACATGACAGCGCTACCAATTTAGATACAGCGCTACCGTCACTACGACTTATTCAAGTTAAGAGGTGGTAGAGCAACGCAATACAAGGGGTCCAAGATAGCAATACACAGTCAAAGTAGATCGCTCAAACCCAGTAAGCCATAAATTGAGTTAAGTTTCCCCGTTGCTTCTCAAACTACACTGTAAACCACTAAAATACTCAAAAACTGCCTGAATTTCACCCAGAAAACACTCCAAACCAGACTGACCTGCCGAAACTACAGAATTCACCACCTTGCCGCCCACTACAACAAAACAAATTCGAATTTAGTCCTGAATCGTGAAGTTAAGTTCCTGGGACATCGCTCCTGCGTACAACCCAATTTTCCACATTGAAAAATTTGTGCTCATCACCAGAAAAATCAAAAAAAATCTCCAGTGTTACCAGAAACTTGATATCGAAAAGACCACCATGGCTTACGTATTAGCAGAAACCGCAGCTGGGTATGCTTTGTTGAAAGCTTCTGACAAGAAGATTCACAAATCTACTACATTAATCGAAGATTTGGACACTAGTGAAAAAGTTTTACAACAATTCAAAATCCATCGGTTTGAAAAGTTCACTAGTGCTGCTAATGCTTTGGAAGAAGCCAATGCTATCATTGAAGGAAAGATCACTGACAACTTGAAGAAATTGTTAGAAGACTCCAAATCAGACAAAAAGGCCACTTTAATTGTTTCTGAAGCCAAGTTAGGTAATGCCATCAACAAGTTGGGCCTCAACTTTTCTGTTGTTTCTGATGCTGCATCCCTCGATTTACACAGAGCCATCAAACAATTCTTACCAGAATTGTTACCTGGTTTAGACGATAACTCTTTGAAACAAATGTCGTTGGGTTTGGCCCATTCCATCGGTAGACATAAATTGAAATTCTCTGCTGATAAAGTTGATACCATGATTGTTCAAGCCATTGCTCTTTTGGACGATTTGGACAAAGAATTGAACACTTACGCCATGAGATGTAAGGAATGGTATGGTTGGCATTTCCCGGAATTGGCCAAGATTGTGGTTGATTCCGTTGGTTACGCAAGAATCATCTTGACCATGGGTGTTAGATCTAATGCTGCTGATACTGATTTGTCAGAAGTTTTACCAGAAGAATTGGAAGAACAAGTCAAATCTGCTGCTGAAGTGTCTATGGGTACTGAAATCACTGAAGTTGATTTACAAAACATCCAAGCTTTAGCTGAACAAATTGTCGATTTCGCTGCATACCGTGAACAATTGTCTAACTACTTATCAGCCAGAATGAAGGCTATTGCTCCAAACTTGACCAGTTTAGTTGGTGAATTAGTTGGTGCCAGATTAATTGCCCATGCCGGTTCCTTAACTTCTTTAGCCAAAGCTCCAGCTTCAACCATCCAAATTTTAGGTGCTGAAAAGGCTCTTTTCAGAGCATTAAAGACCAAACACGATACTCCTAAATACGGTTTATTATACCACGCTTCATTAGTTGGTCAAGCTTCTGGTAAAAACAAGGGTAAGATTGCCAGAGTGTTGGCTGCTAAAGCTGCAGTTGCATTAAGATACGACTCTCTTTCTGAAGACAGAGATGATTCTGGTGATTTCGGTTTAGAAGTCAGAGCCAAGGTTGAATCCAGATTATCTGCTTTGGAAGGTAGAGACTTAAGAACTACCTCTAAGGTTATCAAGGAACAACAAAAGGTTGACATAACCGAAGCTCGTGCGTACAATGCTGATGCTGATGCTCCAGAAGCAGACTCTGATGACGAATCTGAAACTGAAGAAATTGAAGTAAAGAAAGAAAAGAAAGATAAGAAAGAAAAGAAGGACAAGAAAGATAAGAAAGAAAAGAAGGAAAAGAAAGATAAAAAGAGAAAGAGAGAAGATGACGATGAAGAAGTAGAAGAAAAGAAGTCCAAGAAAGAAAAGAAGGAAAAGAAAGATAAGAAGGAAAAGAAGGAAAAGAAAGATAAAAAAGATAAAAAGGACAAGAAAGAAAAGAAATAAATAATCTCATGTGTCCCATCCAACGGAAATTTCAATAATTGGTGTTGAATAACCATCAACTATCCAACAATATAATTTTTCATGCATTTTTACCATAGTCTATAGAAAATTAGGTGCAAGTAATACCTTCAAATTTACTAATTATTTTCTATTATTATTCTTTTGTGTTTTATAGTACTAGGTCGGTTATAATTAAGACTATTTTGTTTATTACTATGTACGATAGCGAGTGACAAAACAAGCTAATTGATGGTTTCCATGAATTTATCATGGCAGCATCAATCGAGATCTTCTGGCTCAGGCATTTCTTCGTCCTGATCACCATCAGTGGTATTTCTAGCGGTAAGATTGTCTTCGTTGGTCGATGTGGGTGGGTTCCTTCTTGTAGTTGTAGCTGTTCCAATTTCTTGCCCATTGACAATTACTCTTGAAGTAACCCCATTGCCTGAAGTCAAATGAGAAATTACACTTCCAATTCCTGCTGGTATAACTCCTCTAAGAACGTCAGAGAGCAAGTTTTCACTTCTTGGTTCCGTTCTGGTTTCGGTGGTATTTGGTGCTTCTGAAGTGGTATCGGCAGTTGGTGTCTGGGTCCCCAAAAAGTTAGCCCGGTTATTTCTTTCAACTAACAAATCACCAACTTCATTCATAAACTCACGAATTGAGTTGGTTCTATTTGATTCGCCAGTATTTGGAACTCTTCTTATCGTGGTAGCGGTGGGTGGTGCAGCACCACCACCAGCAGCACGAGCCGCAGCAGCAGCCACAGATGCTGCTGTAGATACAGCATCAGAAGCATTGAAGTCAGGTGGATTTGGGGCGTTTTCCGATCTTTGTCTTTCAAAAGGTGTTGCTGTCACCGTTACAGATTCCATTCCGTTACTAGCAAGCATGTTTTGAGAAACATCTTGTGTGAGAATATTTGGTCTGCTTCTGTTTGCTCTTTCAGAATGATTCCGAAGACTGGAATCCCTTAATTGAGGTACATATGTGAAATATTGTCTCTCGTCTTCATCGACAGCTCTTGCTCGAAGAACAACAAGAATTCTCCGTACTTCACTGATGATATTTTTGACATTTACAGGGTTTTCATTTTGCTGGCCAGCTCGTCTTTCAGTCAATGAAATCGCCAGACACAATCTTTGCACGAATTGTGGCAAAACCGACTTCACCTTCACCTTTTTATACTCTTCAATTTCTGATGATGGGAACGACTTTGGAGTCACCTCACCAACAGCAGTTTTCAAAGCCATCAAATACGATTTCAATGCCAATAAACTATTACCCATGTACAAATGACAATAACCCAACTGGGCCCATGCTGGAGTAAAACTCCAGTCCAAGTCTACAGCCTGGTTTAAATCAGCAATTGCTTCAGGAAAACAGTTAAGCCCAATGTACGCAATTGCTCTATTTGTCAACAACTGTGGTATTTCAGATTTGATTCTGGGTGTAGCAATATCGACTGCCTGGGTATAAACTTTGATGGCTTGTGCAAATGCCATGTTGGACATTAGACTATTACCTTGTTCTCTGAGTTTCAACACAATACCTTCGTAATCGTTACCTTCTTTAAACTGAAGTTCCAACAACGACATGTAGCTTTCGAGATATGTCTTGAACACACCAAAAACCTGATCTACACTAGCTTCAGGGTTCACTCCATTGGCCAATAAAGCCGATACTGACAGGACCCTTTCTGCAACCAACAGTTGTACTTCTGAGGTGTTCGGTATGTGAGAATCAATTTCTTTGATGAACGACACAGCGTAGACCGAAAGTAAGTTTTCAGCACTCAAGTTGGCAATTTGGAGTTTTTCACTTACAGATAGAACTTGGGCCAAAACCTGGTAAAATCTCGCTCCGAGCTCGTCTTCTCTTGCAGGTTTCGCGGGAGCATAGTTTAAACGGTCAAAGTGCTCGATTTCATCAATAATGCTGGCTGTGGTCAATTTTGTAGGGACATCATATAGACTAGAATCTGGTGCTAAAAGCAAGGTATTGAGCTGAACAAACAACATATTCTCAGGATTGATGGCATTTCTAAGCTCATCCACGTAAGGTTCGAATGCATATTTCGTAACAACCTCGAGGTCTTTAAGTTTGTACTCCAACAGTACCGATTCCAGGGTATTTGACTGTGAATTAATCAGATTGTGGAACTTGGCAGAAACGGCATGAAAATGGCGGGAAAAGCCCAACGCAAACGCATACTTAAACACATCTTCGTATTCCTGTGAGTTCGATGTGGTCATACTGGAATAATGTGCCGTTTTCGTGTGGTGGTAGAAGAACGTCTAAACATCAAATTTGTGTAGTGGCATTTTATCTGAAAAATCTTGTACAGTATGGAAGGAAGACGTAATCAGGTTTTTCTCCACCAAAGTGATTAACTGTACACAAATATTACAGTTTTGTCGGCGAAAATGAAACTGTTCACCGAGAAAGAGTATAAACAGTTGTTTCTGGAACAAAATTGCTTGAATTCCACCCGAATCCGGGACTTTTTGCGGTTCTCAAGGTTGATCTCAGACGACACATTAATCCAAAACCTAAATAACGGTCATGTCGACTGCGAATCCTACTACTTGGAGAAGATCCTTCCACAATGGAAGGCACGCGACTCGCTAATAACGTACTGTAGCGACTTTGCGGCCCAGTATCGCCAGATTGCCACCAAGTCCGTACCACTAACCACCTCCCAGGAACCGGTAGACTTACGTAAGGATCCGTATGCCATCCGGAACATCGTCAACGATATGGACGCAAAGTTCCAGGCATGCGATGCTATGGACAATTGGATCAAGAACGAGTCCACCATCGAATCGATCGTTCATGAACAATCTAGTAACATCTTGAACGATAAATGCTACTACACTGACTGGTTGGCAAAGTTCAACGAGTACAAAAAGAATAATTGACTTCTATTAATGATTTATGCTACCTTGTATATATATAATTACATGATAATGTCCGTCGTAATGTTTGTAATGCTTGTATTTGTCTATTCGTGAGGGTTATTTTTGCGAGGCAGCAGCAGCAGCAGCAGCGGCAACCAGGTTGAAGGAAGACTTCCCTGGATTTGGAGACGTCACCGAGCTTCGCGAAGATGAACCTCCCGAATTCGGATTGGTGATCACTTTCTTCTTTGGTGCTGCTTTGATTTGTTTGTCCTTACTTCTGTCGACTTGAGCACTTGGGTCAACAACGGAATCTGTGCTGTTACTGGACGAAGGGTGCCTGGTGCTTGATCTGGGATTGCTTATCATTTCCTTTGCTAATAACAAACACTCAATCCATGAGTAATTCTTTCCCAACTTGATTTCATTTCCTCCCTTGTCGACTACTGAAACCAGAGATTGAAGTGAGAGTCCGTCCATATCCCCAATTCTCTTCAAGAACACCAAGTCACCACCTTCCCGAATCAATTCCAATATCAAGTATCCGAAAACCGTGGTTTCTTCGTCTTCGAATTCATAATCATACATGGAATAATCACCACCTTCATTTGCTTTTAAATCAACCATCATTACATTGAGGTTTCCGTCGACGAAAAACACTCTTGCTTTGGTGGTAATCACCGTAATAACAGGGGTCTGGGTCGACTTGATTTGGTTCCGGTAATTCGCAATCAATTGCTCGATGAATGTGTCGTCAAGCTCCTGGTTTACAGGTCGGTTCAAAGAAGAGTTTGGCAAATGCAGTTTCAATATAACATCCATTTTTAAGATCTTTTCGTCCGTGCCCAATAAACTAGAAATTTCCTTGAATTTGATAATACTGGTGGGTTGTTTTGTTGGTGCCAGAGAAACGGTAGGTGCTGGTTTCGTCGAAGGAGGATTGATTTTTGTATATCCATCCTTCTGGCTACCAGGTCCAATTTCTGCACTTCTTTGTTGTGGGATCTTTGGCGTTCCATTATCTACTGGAGCAACGGGTTTCAAACCAGAAGTTGATGGCACTGGCTCGGGGGCGCCATTTTGTGATGTCAAGGCAGCATGTGCACCAGTCACTGCTTGCAATGCAGCTGACGTATTGCTTCCGTTGGATGTTGCACCAGGGTTGATTTTCAAAAAGTTTCCTGATGCCGGCTTGTACTGGTTTTGTTGTGTAAAGTCTTTTCTATCAAACGCAGTGTTGTGTCTTAAATTACCTCTTGCTTGTGGAAATTTACCATTGGAGTCACCAGAGTAATCAGAATTTGGTTGACCTGATGGTTGACCCTTTTGGGCATATTGTGCTTGTTGGCGTGGAGGTTGTTTAGGAACTTGAACTTGGGGAGGTTTACTGGACGGAACTGTCTGTTTCGCATGCATAGGTTGTGACATGGGGTGTTTTGGTTGTATAGGTTGCTGGGGCAGTTGATTTGGATTCATTGGTTGACTTGGATTCATTTGCTTTGTAGGTGAATTTGGATGAGGAGGTCTTGAATTTTGATGTCTTGAAGGATAATACTGAGCAGGCATTGGTGAAACATTGGGACCAGGGTGCATGTATGGTGATTTTTTTAATTTTGTAGGTGGCTGATACGACTTGTTTAACAACGATGGGACTAAGAAATCGGAGTTTTTGATCTGACTATGCAATTGTTGATGTGATTTTGATTTGCTGACTCGTGTGCTTTTACCAGGGATATATGGTTCAAATCTTGGGACTTTTCTTCCCCAAATAAAGCTTTTATCGTCCCAGTGACAGTCGTTGAACCAGCCTGATTTCATAATTTGCGGAATTGTCATTCTTTTCGACGCATCAAACACCAAAATATTGTCTATGATATTAGAAACTTCCTGGGGAATAGGTGTGTGGTAACTGAAATCAACGTTGATAATCTTTTCAAACGTCAAGTACTCAGTTGCCCCTTTGAATGGGGGAGACCCCATGAAGAATTGATATAAAATACATCCTATTGCCCACACATCACTCTCAAAACCACAAGTGTTATATTTTAGCAATTCCGGCGACACATATTCTGCAGTTCCCACAAATGAGCCTCTTCTTTCGGATTTTCTTGTTTTTTGCGGGTTTTCGTCGGTATCACTACTATCAACATTATCGTAAATGGTGTCGTCTGTCTCTACATGGTCGTCAATCAATTTGGCCGCTCCGAAATCGGTAATTTTCAAGTTGAAATCATGGCCCACCAAGATGTTTTCTGGTTTCAAATCTCGGTGAATAATACCCTTTGAATGGATAAACTTGACGGAATCAACCAACTGCAACATGTAAAACTTTGATAACGGCTCGCTCAAGCTGCCAAATCGTCTGATGATCAGGAGCAATTCACCATACTCTGCGAAATCAAGAACAAAAAACAACGATTGCTCGTCTTGGAACGTGAAATAAAGCTGAACTATCCCGGGATGCTGCTGACCCAAACGATGTAATGTCGTCTTTTCGATATTGACATACTTGATTTTATCTTCCTTAACAATATGTCGCTTGCTCAACACCTTAATAGCGAATGTACTGTGGGAGTGCAAATCTATTGCCAGAAATACCTGCGAGTACGACCCTTCACCGATTTTCGTACCAAACTGGTAGTCCTGGACCGATCTCTTCTTCGGTACAGAGGTAGTGCTCATAGTGGTAGGAATAAACGTGATCTATAATATTATCGTCTAATCTGTTTTTGGTGTTCATAACAAATCACTATTTTGAGTGAAACATACAGGCCCTATACAGGTTTCAGCCACCAATTTCCCTACGGCGAAACTTTCTAGTAACCACCCGCGGTCGAGGACAAGCGAGGTGATCTGAGGTGTTGAACAAGTTGCTCGGATAACTATATACATTGTATTGTTTTGGATGGTTCCGTAGCTGTTCAGTTCGTTGAGATACAGTAATTAATATTATTGGTTCGACATTCCAAGTAGATACGGGATATGATCCCACAGGCTGTACTGCAGCAGTCACGACTACAGCTGTTGTGTTCGATACTACAACAACAGGATATTTTGTTCAGCGAATCTGCTATTTGCAGCGCTTTCGTTGAGCTGTATTTCCGTGGTTTTTGTGTTCGTGAATTTGTGTCAATGTTCCAGGGTCCACAAAGACAGCGTACTAGAACAAGCCGGACAGCCTGTGTGCGTGGCGACAGAAAAGAGTAGAGCTATAGAAACATCCAGATGTGATCAGTTGAGCTTTTACTGGGACGGTTCTTTTGGTGACATTTTGCAGCCATCTCGTGTGAACAGGCACCGGCATGCGGCGAATGATTGAGGGTTTATTTGGGATTTTCCACTACAGACTGAACCACGGATGGTTTTATGAGCTCACCTTCCCGTGCCGTACATCTTGCTACATGGACGTTCGCAGAACTGCTATTGTTTGACGTTCACATGGGTGCAACTCTACAGATCTCAATGCTTTCACATCAACAGACAGGATAAAAGAGAATGAGTGATTTTATGGAACAAAGAATTATCACCGCAAGTACAGTTAGGAGACACAAAGCATCCTGGTTAATGGCAATTGTTGCGTACGTTCTATATATAACGTAGGGGTGTTTGTTTTGGGATCAACAAATCCTAATGCACAGATAAATGCATGTCGTCATAGTGAGTCTACACACATTTAATTGTAAGAGCATAAATTTGCGCATTGTGTGAGTAATCAAAGAGGTTTTAGGAACGTGGTAGGTAGTAGTACCGTTTGTAGATACAGCACAAGGAACGGGAACTTTGTTTATGGAAAGGGGAGTAATTGGATTGGCAAGAGCAATACTGAGGCTGCAGAGAGGTGCAGAAACGACGCCACGAATATGACACAATAAACGAAAAGCAGAGCAGAAAAGCAGGAATGAGTCGTATTTCCAGCACATCTGAACGTAGACATAGACAATATTAAAAGCGACATACACAGTGTAAAAGCGACATAAACAGTGTAAAAGTGAGTAATGGTATACTTTACAAGTACACAACTTGCTATTTGTTCGCCGTTAGGGCACTAGTTATTCTATGCACCATACTGACTAAACTACACTAATTAAACTTGAAATTGGATTTGGAGCCAACTGGTCACATTTACAGTTCAACTCGTCTACGAGACCAAACACACCTTCAACACACAACCCGGTACCACAAACTTCTTCCTCCACCCCATACTTTAGACTCGTCCTCCTTTATTGCATATTATAGAATTTTTCACTTTGGGCTATCTACAGGACCTAACTCTCTGCCACTGATATGAGTTGATTTTTCAGTGATAACAGAGCGATAACCAGTTAGTAGGGTGCAGTGATGAGGGCACTGAGGGTTCTTTGGAGGAGTAGACCGCTTTCCAATGGCATAATACCGAGAAAATGGTACTCGACTGCCGAAAAGACGGGGTCAAATCTTGACCATTTAAAACGGTTATTTGACGATCAAAAGTACTTCAAGAAGTTCAATGAAACTTCGTTTTTGTCAGAGAGAACCGGGCTTTTCAGGAATGAGATGCTTTCCACGCCACATAACTTGATTGAATTTTCGAAAAAATCGTTAGTTGAAGCCAAATCGTTAGTAGAGACACTAGTCAAGGACGACGCAAACCAGTTAAACTACATCAAAACTTTGGACCAGCTTTCTGACATTTTGTGCCGAGTCATTGACGTAGCTGAGTTTATCCGAGTTGTTCATCCGAGTGAAAAATGGGTCAATGCTGCGCAACAAACCCACGAGATCATGTTCGAGTACATGAACCAGTTGAACACAAATGTTAAATTATGGCAAAACTTGAAAGATATCTTGAGCGATCCAAAAATCACAGCAAAATTGACTGACGAAGAGGTCCAGGTCGGGTTGTATTTGAAACAGGACTTCGAAAGATCTGGTATCCATATGGATCCCCAGACCAGAGAAAACTTTGTCAACATCACCCAGCAAATCAGTTTGTTAGGATCAAAGTTTGGTAATGGTATTCAGGATCTACCAGATTACTGGTGTGAAGTGACAATGGTGGAGTTTGAATCTATTCAGGATGAGGCTTTGAAGAAAGAAATCAAATCGTACCAAAAACACCACAAGGGTGGCGCTATAAAGATCCCATTACTCGGTCACATTCCCTACAATATCTTAACCAACTGTCCCTGTGAGTCTTTGAGAAAGAAAGTTTGGATAGGATTACACAACTCGTCAGAGGACCAAATTGATACGTTAAACCAGTTCTTAAAGTACCGGGCGTATTTAGCAAAGATGTTGGGTTACAAATCATTTAGCCATTATCAGTTAGAACACAAGATGGCAAAAAACCCAGAGAACGTGGTGGCTTTCTTAGAGAAATTGCAACAGAATTTAAGGGAAAATGGTGTCAAGAGAGAGATCGAGACTTTAGCTAAGTACCAAGATAGACCTAAGGACTTGACCAAAATCTCGTCCAAAGAACTATTTGAATCGGTCAAGCCTTGGGACCGGGATTACTTATTGAACAAGTACCAGGAAACAATCAACACTGAAAATGAAGTACTCTTGCCTAACATCAATGAGTACTTTTCAGTAGGAACAATTATTGCTGGTCTTAGTAAGTTATTTGAATCGATCTACAATGTAGAGTTTGTACCAGAATCCACCATTAAAGGAGAAACATGGGACTTATCTCAAGTTAGAAAGTTAAAAGTGTTTGATAAATCAACACAAAAGGTGCTTGGGTACCTCTATGTTGATTTCTGGTCCAACAAAGTATTGCCATCGCACTTCACCATTGTGTGCTCGAGAAAATTGAACACCGACATCGGCTTGGAAGATAGCACAATGATGAAGAAACATGTTCAGTTAGACGAAACCGAACAATACCAGTTGCCAATCATCTCGTTAGTGTGTAATTTCCAAAAGAGCAGTTACCAAGGAATTGGGAGGTTTGCTGGTATTAATCTGGAGACAGCAACGTTGCTATCGATCGACCAAGTTGATACCATTTTCCACGAAATGGGCCATGCAATGCACTCAATGATTGGAAAGACAGATTTGCACAACTTGAGTGGCACGAGATGTGCTACGGATTTCGTCGAGTTACCATCAGTGTTGATGGAGTCGTTCAGTAAAGATCCACGAGTGATTTGCGAGATCGGTACTCATATTTCTACGGGAGAAAAGCTACCAGTGGACCTTTTTGAACAGTACCAAAACAACAGAAACATGTTGAACGAGTGCGAGACATACATGCAATCAAAGATGGCTATATTAGACCAGAAGTTGCACAACGAACAAGTAGTCAACAACTTGAGAAACTTCGATTGCACCGAGCAATACCATAAAACTGAACACGAACTACAGGTGTTCAGCGATACATGGTCGACATGGCACGGAAAATTTCCCCATCTTTTTAGCTACGGTGCCGTCTACTACTCATACTTGCTAGACAGAGCAATTGCTGAGAAAATATGGACGCAATTATTTTCTGAAAACCCATGGAGTTCAAGCGCCGGGGAAAAGTACAAAAATACTATACTAAAGTGGGGTGGTACAAGGGATCCATGGTTATGTTTAGCTGATGCATTAGATAATGATCTGCTAGCTAACGGCGATTCTCAGGCAATGAAAATTATTGGCGAAAAATAGCCTTTCACCACAAAATACCTGTATATATTCAAAGTCACCACCACAACCAAAATGTACAATAGACATCATGCGTACACGGACCGTAGCCGAAACCGCAGCGTAGAGAGTCGTATGTAATGTTGCAACGGTGTAGTATTGGTTGTGACCAAAGCAAAAGAAATGGTTGCTATCACCACTTCCAGCAAGTCTTAAAAAAGAAACGCGATTGTTCGTAAAAACTGCCTTGCAAGTAATTGCGTTCCCAAAACGTCAGAAAAGGACTGGGGCCTCTGCAACACCACAGACGATTGCACCTAACTGCGGTCTCCGCAATATAGGTAATTTCACTTGTTGGCAGGAAACAATAAGAGGGATATGGGAAGTTCTCGGAGTTTAATGCCGAATGGCCATTCTCGAAATGGAAAAACACTACTGTACAATAACCCCCAGGAACACACCGGGACAAGTGAGAACGACCACTATGTCACACTACAAACACCGGGGGGCTTGAAGTAGGGGCACAGAGCCCTGGCCAGATTTACAGAAATGCCCAGTGTGCCGGTCCGAAGAAAAGCCTTAAACCAGAAATTGAAAATCTTAAGTTGACCTAAGAAACATATGGCAAGTAATACCACACCAATACGGAAGAACGTACTGCCAAAGTGTGGAGATATGTAGACGTAAAGTAAGATTATGTACATGCGGTAGTAAGGTTGACAATTGACAGCTCCAGAATCAAAGATGTATGGTAAAACCATCGACATTGACTCGGAATTTCCATATCCAACCGACAAAATATGTGTCATGACGGGGTAAACAACGAAAACCACTCGCTATCGGCAGTGCGTGGTCACCATGGTACAGTCCTTACATACCCCATTATCTGGCAGCGAAAACGCCCTTTATTACCAATGACCATTCACTACTACTATTGCCGTGTATTTTACCAGGAGCGCCGTTGAAAAATTTCTGTGTCTGACATGCGGTGACACGTCAGACAGGTGAGTACAAGAATAGAGAAATCGACAAAACTGCAAACAAAGAACGACGTCAATGCCACCAAAAAGCCATGGCACCGCCGAAATGCCATGTGTTTGCCAAGCAGTTGTACCACCGTTAACCTAAAAGGTTCTGCCGTGTGATGGGTTGTCGGAACTGGTCCTGCACCACACCATGTCGATTACGTCAATGCATAGAGAAGTTAACGGATAAAAAGAAATACGGACATCGCATTCATGCATATTGCATGTAGTCCGAAAAATGCCACTTGGATCTGCTTACAGAAGTGGTGTTGTTGCCCTTTAAGATGACGAGGAAATTTTCATTCGTACTGATAGGAATTGGGGAAATCACTGATTAGTACATTGTTCAAATCTTTGTTGGAAAATATTTTTATCGTTGAATTTTGTATAAATACATTTCCATTATTCTTGCAACACATTTTTGCAATCAATACTCACTACATAATCACCACATAGAGTTCTTTTTTTATTGGCTAACAACATAGATATTATAGACTTGTTTGTTTGTTATGCTGAATCAGTTTGAGTTGAAGTCGATCAAGTCGGCGGGCACACCAGAGGTGAAGGCCAAGGATGACGTGATCTCCACCGAATTGCCATATTATGAATCATCTACACAAGTCCAAGAGTTGAAGGGATGGGCTAAATTCAAAGACGGGTTCTCGAGACAGACCTTTGATGAGATTGAAGCCGGTAAGCAGTTGGAAAAGGGTATTTCCAAACGTCATTTGACATTGATGGCCCTTGTCACCGGTGTTGGTACTGGTTTATTGGTGGGTTCCGGTGGTGTTTTGAACAAGGCCGGTCCCCTTTTTGTCATTGTTGGTTACGCCATTGTTGGTTCGTTTGTCTATCCTACGTTACAAGCAGCCGGTGAAATGGCTGTTAACTATTCCGATTTGTCTGGTGGTTACAATAACTACCCTCGTAAGTTTGTTGACGAAGCTGCTGCATTTGCTATCACCTGGAACTACTGTATTCAATGGTTATCTGTCATTGCCATCGAGTTGGTCACTGCATCCATGACTATTAAGTTCTGGAACACTAGTGTCAACTCCGATGTTTGGGTTACTATCTTTTATATCGTCATTTTATTGATTAATTTCAAGGGGGCCAAAGGGTACGGTGAAGGTGAATTCATTCTTGGTTCTTGTAAGTTGCTCATGTTGGTTGGTTTCATCATTATGTCCATCGTTATTAACGTTGGTGGTGGTCCAGAAAAGGAATACATTGGTGGTAGATACTGGCACGATCCTGGTTTCTACACCAACTTCAAGGGTCTTTGTTCTGTCTTCGTCACTGGTGCTTTCTCCTTGGGTCAATCCGAATTCGTTGCGTTATCTGCTGCCGAACAAACCAACCCAAGACAAGCCATTCCAAATGCCTGTAAATTGATTTTCTGGAGAATTCTTATTCTTTTCTTGGGTTCTTTGACCTTGGTTGGTCTTTTGGTCCCATACGACTCCCCAAGATTATTAGGTGGTGGTGGTTCCGAAGCCTCTCCTTATGTGCTTGCAGCTGAATTACACGGAGTTAAGGTTGTTCCAAGTATCATCAACGCCGTCATCTTGTTATCTGTGACATCTGTTGCTTCTTCGTCATTGTATTCTGCTTCTAGAACATTACAATCTTTGGCAGAACAAAGATTCGCTCCAACCTACTTCAACTACATTGACAAACAAGGTAGACCATTAAGATCATTAATTTTCTGTTCCGTCATTGGGTTGTTCTCCTTCATTGCTGCTTTCGACAAACAAGAAGAAGTCTTCAACTGGTTATTGGCCGTTTCTGGGTTATCACAAATTTTCACTTGGTTCGGTATCTGTATCTCACATGTTAGATTCAGAGCCGCATTGAAATACAACAACATCTCTACTGACTCCTTAGGATATGTTTCACAAACCGGAGTTTGGGGATCGTACTACGCTATGACATGGCACATTCTTGTTTTGGTTGCACAATTCTGGATTTCTTTATTCCCAGTCCATGCATCTAAACCAAACGTCACAAGCTTTTTCCAAGGGTACTTGGGTGCCATCGTCTTGATCTTGTTCTACCTTGGATACAAAATCTGGCACAAGGACTGGAAACTCTACATTAAAGTTGAAGACATTGATATTCACACCGATAGAACAATCTTTGACGAAGAGATTTTGAATTTGGAAAGACAAGAACAAGCTGAAAAATTCAGATCCATGTCGTGGCCAGCAAAAGCCCTCAAAGTTTTGTTTTACTAGAACTAAAAACTTCATTTCTTCAATCTTCAATTCTTATATATATTAGGTACGGTAATTTACGACTAGCATTTAATCATTTTGTAAGTTTTTTCAATAATGGGAACTGAGTGTAGAAAAATTAATTTTTGATTTTGCCAATCACTTCACCAGGAGGTGCTACCATTATCACTGGCGTCTGGTCAAACAAGTTTGTTAGGCAGTGCATATCAGAAAGTCGTTCCATTGATTCGAAAAATCAAGTTGCAATTTTCTAGTCCTGGTTCGAGTCTCATCGTAGAGGTTTTTTCATTTCACCATTGAAACCAACATTTTCATAGAATTTATTGCGACTTGAACAGAATATCATGGCTGCTGGATCATCTGTAGCCAAAGCTGTCAAGAGCTCTAATGTTTTGAAACAACCACAGTTGAACATCAAAGGCATCATCGCCAACCAGCATCTATATCGAGATTCCATTATAAGAAGACAATTACCTCCACAAACATTGAACGATCTTGAGTTTATAGTTGAGAACAGAGCAAAACAGTTGGAATTCCAAAACCAATTGGATGCGTTACGAAGGAAACGGTCCGAGTTGGGAGCCCTAATGAAGTCACAACGATCTCCCGATTTAATATCCCAACTTTCTCAAATTAAGACTCAGATAAAACCATTGGAAACTTCCTGTGACAACTTGCAACAAGAGATTTTTGAAAAAGCTGAATCGTTGCCTAACTTGCTACACGAAACAGTTCCGCAAGACCCCGAAGCGGGCGACATCGTAGAGTTCATTAACTGTACTTCAGAAACCAGGGCCGAAGAATTGATGCCAAAATTATCCTTTGACCATAAAGATATTGGGGAAAAATTGAACATAATGAACTTCGAAACCGCATCGCGAATCTCTGGATCGTCGTGGTATTACTTGACCGGCGATGGAGCCCTTCTAGAACAAGCTTTGGTGCAATACGGTTTATTTAAAGCACGTCAACATGGATACAAAATGGTTATTCCACCATCGATGGTGAGATCCGAAGTTATTAACGCTTGCGGTTTCAAACCAAAGGATCAAAATGACGAGAAACAAATATATCAAATCGCTGACGAGCAGGTCTGTTTAACAGGAACGGCTGAGATACCTTTGGGTGCATTACATTCATCTTCTACATTTGAGCCTGGTACTCAATTTCCAATTAAATACGTTGGTGTTTCTCGTGCCTATAGAGCAGAAGCCGGTGCCAGAGGAAGAGATACAAAGGGTTTATATAGGGTTCACGAGTTTACCAAAGTAGAATTATTCCATTTTAGCAAACCAGAAGAAGCCTGCGAAGAATTGGAGCAGTTGAAAAACTTACAAGTCGAAATTATAAAAGAATTGGGTATTTCAGCAAAAATGATTAACATGCCAAGTAATGATCTAGGAGCACCAGCTTTAAAAAAGTATGACTGTGAAGCTTGGATGCCAGGTAGAGGCAATTGGGGAGAGTTAACAAGTTGCTCTAATTGTGGAGATTTCCAATCTAGAAGATTGGGTATTAAATACAGAGATTCTGAATCCAATTCAGTACATGTTCATACTTTAAATGGTACTTGTATGGCAGTACCACGGGTAATTGTTGCCATTATTGAACAAAATTACGACCCAGAAACAGAATCAGTGAAAATTCCCCAAGTCTTGATACCTTACATGGACGGGAAGGACAGAATTTACAAAAACTAATCTTGTATATATTTGAGATATGAATGCAGATTTATAAATTGTATAAACAATTCATAACAAATCTTATTCTTTTATTAGTAGTGGTGAACTCACTATTCTTTTGGAATTATTCTGCCTATTTTTAGGAACTTGTAAGTCTCTCATTTTGTTCATGTGTAGTTGGCGAACTTTCTGAGTTCTACTATAGTCCTCTTCAATCTCGTTCAGATTACCACTGTTCTGAATAAAGTCATCGTACTCCTTCTTGAGATTCACCAATTCTTCATATTGATTGACATACTCCTTGGTCATTTGGTTATACTTTTCCTCCAACCCTTTTATCTTCATTTCTAACTCAGTCTGTTTATTTTGTAGATCTTTACAGCGAAGAGCGTCATGTATAATGTTGTTTTGTTGCTCTAATTTAGTTTGAAGCAGGGCTATCTGCTTATCCTTTATATCCAAAAGACTGTCAGACACATTTTTAATATTCTCAGAAAAGTTACGTACATCAACTCCAATTGATTCGATATGCATATTTTTTTCTAATTGTTGTTCATGAGACTGAATATTTCTTTCCTGGTATTTTTCCAACATTTTAAATATATCTTCTAGTAATTTTTGTGACCTTGAATCCAAAGACACCGCACTAAGTTCTTGCACTATCGGTTCAACAATCTGTTTCACAAGGGTTTGCTCTGGTAATGCCTCTTGAATAGCCGATAATTTCGCCAAAATTTCTGAATGCATGGTGTTGTTTTTGTCCACTAAAATCCCTGTTAATTCATGGACACTTGAACTTCGTGACAATAACTCTTGCACGCTCGACTCTTTGGCGAGATGGTTTTGGTTGCTGATAACTGATTTGGAAAGGGAATTGACATTTGCAATCAACTGTTCACTGATTTTGCTTTCCCAAAAGGTTTGCATTTGGGATTTGTGCTCTGAAAAGTTGTCAATGATCAACTTCCTCGCAGTTGATTCATTTAATGCTCCTTTTTGGTTTTCTAAAATCCTATCGACTAAAGTGGTTTGCTTTTCGTTGTTCTGAGAAACAATACGTCGTATTGTTTCCTCATCAACATTTTGATTCTTAGATTCATTTAAAGACATAAGGACTCTTTTATGTTCATCAAGACCTTCAGAAAGTGCAGATTTTATGTCGCTAATAGTGATTGTATTCTTCTGATTTTGGAGAATTTCTTGTGACAATTGGTGTTGTTGGTTAAAGGTTTCATTGAATATCAGCCTAATTTGGGTTTCTGACATATGCTCATCTTTGGACAATAGTTCCTCAATTCTTGTATAAAATTTGACGGCTTCTGCCTCATTTCCAACTAGTTTATCTATATTTCTGGAATTTGTTTCGATTAACTCCTTCAATTCTGTAAATATGTTCGCCAATTGCTTATCATTTGTAGATGAACTAGAATCAGCAATTGCGTCTAAAATAGTCGACTCCGTATCAGATTGGAACTTGGAAACTTCAGTTTTTACTATATCTGCAATATCTGTCACTGTTAAGTTTTGTGATCCTGACTCTGTATTCTTCATAACTGTTTTGACAACAACATCTTCTATCGATTTTTCAAAATTGGGAAATTTAGTATTCAAGTCAGTAACAATGCTATTAAATTTCTCCAACCTTTCAATAATTTCAGAAATTTGATTTTTAGTTTCATATCCTTCTGTGATCACATCGTCAGAATAACTTGCAATCTGATTAAGTACCTTAGTCAAGTTGGAATTGTTGTTTTTCAGTCTGTCTACTAGTTGGCCAACATCAGCACTCATTTGCCGAGTTTGGACTTCCACACCAGATAATTGTTGTTGAATTTGCTCATTCACACTATGAATGTGGTTGAAATGCTCGTCAAAGTTGTCGCTTTGTAGAAAATTCAACTTTCCAACATACGTGTTGGAATTCTTGTTGGGAGATATTGGTTTCAATGTTTTCTTCATGGAAGCAGGAGAATTGCCCACAGCAACAGCACTACTTGGATTATGTTGCGGCGTTGCAGGCGTGTTTTCTTTGTTATCATTCATGCCCAGCTTGTGTCTGGATGATTGTTGTCTTGTGTTTATTCTCTAATTAAAATGTAAACACTAAATATTAAACCTGCATAAACTGATATGTTGTAGACTTCCTATTATGGAAATAGGCAGTTGCAATTCATAATAATTATGACCACCTATAAGACCTAGAATCCCATTTTGCTTTTGAGAGCAGCAGAGTAGAAATCCTTTCTTTGTGACTCTACAGATTGTCCTACGACATCACTCACTTGAGTAGCATACCCATTGAACGATTCTTCAACGTAATCAAGACCCCGTTGAATATTGCTCATGAACCCTTGTGCCCCAAAACCGGCATTCCCAGTAGCACCACTACCTCTTACTGGCTCTTTGTATCCGCGGTCTTTAGTGTTGTACTTGTTGCTACCGTACCCTTGGTTAGGGTTAGCTTCAGGTGTGAGATTATAGGCCATTTCACTTTCCTTGTGTTTTGGTGCCCTACGGTTAGGGCCAGCAATCAACCCAGCCAAATCATCAGGTGTGACAAATGTTGCTTGTCCCTTTGCCCACAGTAATGCACTGGCAACTGGTCTGGGTGGAATGATGGCGTTGTCATTGAACAACAAATCAGTTTCTGGTGTCTTCGAGAACAACTTGTGGTCTTTGGTATGGATGGTTAAGTTGACAAATTCACTAGTTCCGGTCCTAACAAACACAGACCCTGAAAAGAGGAAATCTGAATTAGCAGCGATTCCTGACGTCAATGCTTTCTCCACTAAGCCATAAACTTCGTTGGGTATCTTGATGTTTGCAATGTCTTGTAACCCAGGTAACGAGCAGAACTTAACAAAACCCGTCTTAGTCAACAATGCTAATACTACTCCTTGATTCTGGGCATTGACGACTCCACAACTAAGACACTCCTCATCAATCACACTATGGGACAATTTGTTTTTAGCTAACTTTAAAACTCGCAAATCACGAGACGAAGTAACTACTGTGTAACTTGGAATAACCACACCCTGACTCAACTTGTTAAACATTTCAAGGTTCGCAGTAGTAGGAGTACCATCAACACAGTTTACTGAAAGAATTTGGTTGATTTTAGACGTTTCTGGGTCATCATTTGATCTGTAATTAAGTCTTGTTGTCTTGTTTGCATATTGAACCTCAAATGCCCCATTGGGAAGTGGGACAATCTTGAATTGTACAAGGTTTCCACCACAATTTGTACCCACCAATAACATTAACGATGAATAACCTTCTTGATCATATTCCATAATGGAAAATTCAAGGCTAGTAGCATAACATTTACCTTGGATTGATACCAAAAGTTCTGAAATTGACTTGCAGTTGAAAATGATGGCTGGGCCCCGTGTTATATCACAAACAACAAGCCTACCTGATTTGTAACCAATAGCAGCAAAACCGACATTACTCATCTTGATACAAGAAATATTTTCTGGTCCTTCTAACTGTAACAACGACACCGGTAAAAATGTACTAGTTGAAGCCAACAGACCATTGACTCTATCATAAATATCTATAATTTTGGCATCACCATTAGAATGTTGCACTGGACAAGACTTGTAATCAACTTTGCTAAAGTCATCAACTCTTGATTTTTGTTTCACTTTCCCAAACTTCAAAATGACAACTTCACCATTGGCTAATGCAACTATCATTTCTCTATTTTCGAAGGAAACCGAAACAAACTTGATTTTGATGGAAAGAGGATTGTTACGATCAAATAAGATTCCCTCCATGTTAATTTGCACAATGCTTTCTGGTGTAGCGTTATCTCCTTTAGTAACATCACCTAATCTAACGATACCACCTTCATGACCAGTTATCAAAATACTACGAGCTTCATGAATAGCCCCAATTGCTTTTGGAGCCGAATTGTGATTAGCTGGTGCACCACCTTGTACAAAAAGCTTTGTTTTCGCAGACGCTCCTGTTGATTTTCTTGATGATAAAATACTATACCAATGTATTCTTTGAACCATCTTAACATTGGAGAAGGAAATTGGTGGAAGGATCATTGACAACGACGGTGGAAATAACGTATCACCAAGATCACATACAGGTTGATTAGTTGCAGAATATGGAACAATGTAGATAGACTTGAAGTTTGATTGAAGGAACAAATATTGAGGGTTGTGATTTCCATTAAAGTAGCATAAATCAGAAGCAGGAATTGGCAAAATGCTAGTGATGAATTCCTCACCATTTCCTGAAGCCTTAGAGTCGTCAAATGCAAATTGAATACGACGTTGTCCTGTTGGTGGTTTTGCGTAAAATTGACCTTGTTTTTCATTCGAGGTGAGGGTGTATTTTAAAGTGTATCCGAAATCCAATACTGTGATTGAGTTTGGTTTGTTAGCATCACCCCCACTAACCAATAATTGAGTAATCTCTGGATCTTCCGCACACACCCAACGAATGTCTGTAATAGGAGCAAATGGGTTAGTTTCTGGGCTAACTGGAGTTCCAGGTTGATGTAAGCCAGTGACAAAGAGGTTTCTAGCTTCTAATAACGACCCAGAAGCCGCATCCCAAAATACAATCGACCCATCCTCATGAAGTGTAGCGATATGTAACCCATTTGGATGCCATTGTGCCTTGATAACCTGAGGGATCACATCACTACTTGAGCCAAAAAGCTTCTTTTTTCCCCCATTAGCGGCATGATTGGCCATTTCAAATCCTTTACACTGTTTGTTCAACAGATACACAAACGACTGCTTGATTTCAGCACCAACAATAGAGTAAATCACTGCCATATGCGAATATGTAAGAAGAACAGTACCGATATCTCTCGGGTTCAATTGTATAGAAGTCACTGGCGACAATTTCTGTTTGGGCAACACTCTCTTTTGCAAGTTATCGAGCTTGAATGGTGTTAAGCTCAAACGATCTACATCGTAAAATACCGTTTGGCCATTCTGGAGCCCCAATATTAACCAGTCTAACGAGTAGTTTGAATCACACGCTGTAACCACACCAGGAGCCAGGTATGTCAGTAATATAGTCTTGGAGTGCAACGACAACACCGTAATACTGCCTGAGGTCTCAGCTATAGCCACCAAGTACACACCTTTGATGAAGTGTAACGAAGTAATAGGCGCAGTTGATTTGAGCAGAAACACCACTTCGACGTTGTACTGGCCAAAAACACGAATCTCGTTGGTGGTAGTAGACACTGCCATCAAGGACTGGACGGGATCATAGGCAACGGCAATGATACTATTCTTTGGTAGGCCGAGCTGGAATGAAGTGGAAATGGACAAGTTCTTGCTGTTAATCGAATCGGGCGACAAGTTGTGGGTACCCGATGTCTTCAACACGTTAGAAACAGAATTAAGAGAAAGCGGTGCCTTTCTCAGCTTCAATTTGGAAAACATGTTGCACTACGTAGAACCAGGTAAAAGTTAAAGAAATAAAGTAAAAATCTAATATGGGGACAATTTCCTGCAGAAAGCCCGCCAGCTATGGGCACAATGGAACCAAAGAGCAGTGGGAAAATAGCACGAAAAAGCGAGGAAAATGGAAAGTGGTGGACGGTTCATGCTGTGGAGGGAATAAATGTAGTGGGCTTTCTTTTAGATGGGTTCTTTGCTATAAGTTTCTGAAACTGTGACACTAGAGCTGGTCCCATAGTAGACAATACTTACAAGAGGAGTGGTAGCAACAGCTAGTGCCGGTACTTGACATTAATTCTGAGGGATATCTCGCAAAGGTAAGACAGGTCACAACTTCTGCGTCACGTCTTGCTGTCTGGCCACGTCTTGCTTCCTATTTGGTGTGCTGCTCTGGCAAATTTCGCAGCCGTAGCCCAAACCTCATTAGCCATTTTACCAGACAACAAAAAAGCACAAACCCTACTACATTAACGTGCTGACATATACACCTTGCACACACACACAAACGCCACCACTGGCCCACAACAAACTCCAAAGAGTTTACCACCAAAATCCAACTCTGATCACGTGACCCGCTCCCAACTTTGGATTACGTGGTTTGAAACAGCACAGCTCCAAACAGCACAACACGAAAACTACAGGATACAATTATGGTATGTGCGACCAGTTTTGCTGATTAATTTCGCAGCATGCAGCTGAAACGGTTCATCTAACTAACTTTTGCAGGTTTTAGATAAGTTGATTGGCCTTGGGATGTTGGCAGTGGCTATTGGTGTATTCGTCTACTACACCACCTGGGTGTTTGTGTTGCCTTTCGTGGACGAAACCAACTGCTTAAACTCATTGTTTTTACCTAGAGATTACGCGATCAAGTTGCCTGTGTTGTTGTTGTTGATTGCTGGTGTTGGTGTCGGTTCATTTGTGGCCAATGTGTTGATCAAAAACGCAGAGAAGGAAAGATTGAAAAACAGTAAGAAGACCAATTAACGGGACGTGTTTCGCCAGACTTTATTTCTCGCTTGTATTTATGACTAACTAATTTAGCACCTGCCGCGACTTATAATCTACTAGCATCCTGATATATATTTATTACACGTATTGTTGTGGTAGAGATTGAGTGAACTTTACTGTAGGACAACGGTGTTATACCATAAATGGACATTAACTTGTTTGGCTATAAACCTTTATATCTGTCTATGTTCTGATTATAAAATCTCCCGTTTTCGTGGTGTACTTGACTCCCTTGTACGGTTTGACAGCATCGGGCATTCCCCTGGAGCTGACGACTTTTAACCCATCAACTTTTAATCCACTGGGCACGCTTCCCTTGTGCTGGTAGTTCATTTTCACGTAGATAGGCTCGATTGGTTCAACATTTGTTTCAACTGTGGTGCCTTCAGATTCAAATGGATTCTCTGCATCCAAATTGTTAGTCAACAATGTTCCATGTAACGATGCTTGAGTCCCCGTAGCCACACTGCGCAAGTTCCATTCTGCCTTGCCGTTTCCCTTGTAGGAAAAGTCCCCATGAGTCACTCTGTTGGTCTTCATGCTAGTAACTGAAGAATCGTTCACATCCTTATCCTCACCTTCGGACGCAGCACAGTAGATCTCGAGGGTCAAATTCTCTATTTTGGCTGCTTGTTTGTCTTCCTTGATAAATAACCTAATTTCAAATTCGTTTTTCATCACTCCTAACCCGGATTGGTAGTCTACTTCAATCAAGCCAAAGTAGCTATTTGAGGCGTCCAAGTCAATTTGATAATTCATCAACGTACACAATCCGTCTGGCGGAATAAAAGATAACGATCGGTTGGACGCCCATTTCGATAACTCTACGCATCTATGGAAACTGGGCAATAGTTTTAAATTGGGAATAGATAGGTTTAACAACAATTGTGGAGCCCCTGTCAAATGCGTCAACAAATTGATTTGGCCATCAATAGTCCCTACTATCGGTACAAGATGAGTTTGTGATTTGAACGAGTAAAATGCCGAGTCAAACGACTTGGAAGATAGCAATTTCGACGACTTCAGACTAGTGCTTGGTTTCAAAATAACATTGATTGTTTCCTCTACATCAACATACATTTCGTTATTTGTGTACCTTACGTTTGATCTTCTCCATGGGACAGTTGACGTTGACGATGTTTCCGACGCTACTTGGGTTTTGGGAGTGGTGCTGGTTAAAGTATTGGCTGAAGTCAAGATTTTCGAGAATAACGACTTGAACGGAATTAAATCCTTCAATTGGTTGGGGTCTGTGGTGATAGGTATACCTTCGTCGATCATCTCATTAATCAAAAGTGTCAAGGTGTCGTTATTGGTGGTGATTTTTGCTATTGATAACGACCCAAAGTAGCTGGTGATTACGTCAACTAAACGGTGAATGAACTCAAATGTCAGGATAGGTGGAGGCGAATTCTTGTTGCAACAAAGCAAATATACTACAACTGTGCCAAAACTCTGCCACACGATGGAATAATCCACGTTTATCTCGATTATGTATTCGTCATGATTACTGTTGATGAGGTTCTTCAACGATTTGAACGATGGCGACGACAAATTGATTAGGTACTCAAACGCCAAATTGTTATTGGAATCCGCAATGTACACCGCCTGGAACATTTTCTTGACACAACAACGGGTTCACGGTGTAGTAATAATTCCGCTGCCAAAACTAGGATTTTGTACTAGAATCGAGATTTCGCACCTCGCGGAAAAAGGTGAGGAAATTGTAAAGTGAGGTACGGGTTCGTCGTGACTACAAATGAGCCGTTGTAGTGAACGGGATTGTGGTGTGTAGTACGAAAAATTAGCTTTTTTTCTGTGCAAGTAGCACCACGTTTGGCCCAGAACTCGTGGAGTTAGCGTTGACAGCTGGTGCTCCATGAACGAACTCAGTTCTAGTGTTTAGGCTGTATAGAGAATATTGGCAGTAAATTTGTAGTGGCAAGTGTTCAAGCAATCCCGCACTTCAGTTTATGCTGGGTCGGTGGTTAGATCCGTTCTGCTTTACACGTCTCCGTTTCTGCTTTCTACGCCTCCGTTTTGCTTTCTACGGTTACACAGATTATCGGGAGTTATATATTAGTTATAACGAGGGCTGGGGATACAATAAAAAACAGCACACTGACTGACAACCACACTAATTCACTATTTCAAAACACACACACACACACACACACACACACTTTTTCATGGTATAGTCGTCAGTCTCGTCTGTCGTTTCATCATCATATCGAACATATATTATTATCATGGAAATTCATTTCACTTCCAAAATGCCAACACCACAACTAGTGGGCGGTGGTCACTCTATTAGTTTTTAGCTTATTTGGAAGAAGTTGGCTTAACCAATTGGTCGGTATCAGCCGATTCATCGTCTTCATCAATTAATTCACGTAAATCAACGTCAAGTTCTTCAGCAACTCTAACTTCGACATTGTTGATTTCGGCCATACCGTAAACGGCAATAGCAACAAGACCCAAAATACCGGCAATACAAGAGAAAACTAAGGCAACAATACCTCTGGCAGTGAAACCAGATGGTAATGGAGCGACTTGGACGTTTTCACCGGTCAAGTCTAAGAAGTCTTTGTTACCAGCAGCATTAGCTTCAATTGGAATACCCAATTTTTGACAAGCTCTCTTGTTGTCTTCCGAAAGCTGTTGACTTTGAACAGCTTGAATTCCTAATGGGTCTTCAACCAAAACAAACGCTAACCCTTGGTCCAAATGCCATTGAATGTGACAGTGGAAGAACCAAACACCTGGGTTATCGGCCTTGAATCTGTAAACCATGTACGATTGTGGTTCAACGTAAACAGTATCTCTCATCATTGGGTATTGTGGGAATGGGGGATGGTCGGATTCGTTGTAATTCACTGGTGGATCAGCATCATCGACAGCTTCACCTCTGGCAATCAATTGGAAAATGTGACCGTGCAAATGGAAAGGATGTCTACCGGTATCCAAGTTATTGATGACAATGTCAATGGTATCATCCTTATCTAATACATAAGTGTGAGTATTAGTACCGTAAACAGTGGCATCTGTAGCCAAGTCACCAGCAGATAAAGCAGTCAACAAAGTTGGGACCTTTGGAGCAGTGAAAGTAATGTTGTTGAAGAAGGCATAGTTAATACCGTTACCTAAGTTGTCCATAGCAACATCAACAGTGATGGTGTAATCTGGGTCTGGGAACAATTCTTGTTTTTGGTCACCGACTGGAACCAAGTAAAAATCGTTGAAGTGAGCATCCCAGTCATCAATGAAGTATTCATCTGGCTTGTCGGCATCTTCGTTATAAACAATGTAGTTTGTTGCGTTAAGAACCAAGTCTTCTGGAATGACATCTAACATACCAGTATCGAATGCATTCATAAAGGCATAGTTCTTAGAAGTGTCGTTCTTGGTGTGAATCAAAACACCGTATCTTTGGGCAACGGTGATGTAAATCAAGTCAGTTGCGTTCTTTTCAACAAAGACACCGTCAACTTCGACAATTTCGAACTCGTGGTCTTCCATATAAAGGTATTGGGAAACAAATACCCCCATGTTGACAATACGAACGAAATAGGTCTTGTTTGGTTCAACAACCCACGAAACGTTTCTGGTTTCGTTGAACAAAAGGTTCTGTGGAATTGGTTCAGCCCCGGTAGGGTTATATCTGTTCAAGAAATCTGGAAGTAATTGGTCAGCAAATTTGTGGTAATGGTCAGAAAGAGTCAAAACTATTTCTTCGTCGTAATCGAATGGTAATGGTTTGTCATCATCGATGATGAAAGCACCTCTCATACCATCACCGTATTGACCGGCAGTATGGGAGTGGTACCAGTAAGTACCAGCTTGGGTAAGAGTGAAGTTGTACAACATGGTGTCATTAGCAGGAATAGGACATTGGGTAATGAATTGTGGACCATCCATTTGGGCGGAACCGTTCTGGAACAACCCGTGGAAATGCAACGAAGTGTTTCTGTCTTCGAAACCGTTGATCAAGTACAAGTTAATAGTGTCACCTTTCTTGGCTCTCAAGGTAGGTAATGGCCAAGTATCGTTGAAACCAATCATTTCACGTTCAAAAGTCCCATCGGGGTTAGCGTTGACTAAGGTAGTTTTGAACCACCAAGTGTGGGTCTCCCCCAACACAAACGTAGCAAACCACGCAAAAGAAATTAAACCTAATAACTTCATGTTGCCCAGTTGATAGTTAACAAAAATTGTGTTAATTTCTAAAATCTAAAAATTTTCAGGAATTGTTTGCAGTATAAATACATTTTTGTAGTGCGAAAAAACTTATCAGATACATCAATATAAAATAATAATTATGAGCCTTTCCTACAAATTAACCCTGTGACGTTTTATTTATAGATGACACAACGTGGACTCCCAGTTACTCTACATTATATTTAGGCACCACGATAGTAGTATGTGTTTTCTTGCTCTAGCGGTCCATTGTTGGCTTGTAATGTTGAATAACCATAGTAAAACCGTTTGCTTTTCATTATACCGATTATCGCAGTTGTGGTTGAGATTTTTTAGATAAATATTTTTCCTGGTAAAAAACTTTTACTGTGCAGCTATATTATTGGTTCTGGTTTAAACCGAACAATGTGGTTTAAGAATTTCTGTTATGTAAGCACAGGCATAATGGTACCGTCAATGCATGGGATTCCTTGGTGTTGTTACAGGAGACATATGATGAGAGGTATTTTTTAACCAACAATTACTCTGAAGATGGAGGGTTCATTGTGTGGTGTATGCTGTAGCCGTCCGGTGGGAAACGGTGTTTGTTGCTTTGACTTTATTGGGTAGTATGACAAGGCTATAGCATAGTGCTACCTGGGGGACCTCAAATGGCCTGTCATTTGATTGGTTTTGATGCATGCCGCAAGGTTGCTGCAACTTGTGTCCACTGCAAGGTGGAATAGTATCATGATTTCGTTCCGCCGTACTGAGTAGCCCATTTGTTCGTCTCGAATACCTGGTTGCGTCATTTCAATCACCGGGCGATTTACGGTTTCTGGCAAGTTTTACCATTTGCGTTGACGGAATTACCACCCACGCCCGGTAAATCACCAACGCCGTCTATCTTCCAAGAACAGACACTACATTGAATATTTTACGACGCCGTTGAGTGTCTCACTTCTGGTGTCGTTCTTGTAATATTTTGATCAGATAGCAAATCGTAGTGGACATACCCACTGGTGCATATTTCAATGAAAATTTTATTTTCATTACGAGACTCTGAAACTCGTATTCTCCCTTTGACCATTGGATTGTTCATACTCCAGCTGTAGATGTAAACAATCTCATGTAGTTAGCGACGTACCAACGACACAATGGATACCTTTCATTATGTTTAATCGCTTCGTACTTTCGCCTATGCGACTGCATTGTTCTTCTGTCAAACGAGACATTTTTTGTACCATTTGAACCAGGTATTTGCTCATGGTCTGTACTATTTAAACTGCAACATTTCTCCCATCTACAATCGTACGGTTTTGCCAAACACTCTACAGTTCGTCCTATATACGTGATGCATTCATAGCACAAACCACCAAATTCACCTTCACAATACACATGCCATTCCCCATAATTCATGAATCAGCCTGGGACTCAAAATTAACCAATGGTAGGTTTGCTCGAAATTGATGTGTACTACCAAGTTCGACCTCGCGAGGCTTTCGCCGTTTCTCCTTTCAATGCACCAGGGCTAAAATTATGCGCTACTACTGAGATGGCACTACCGTCAACCCATACTCAACGCATTGGATTTCATAATCATTGTCGCACATATCAGATTTCATCTGATAAATATTTTCGCCCTAAAACAGATGTGTTCCTGCCGTTTACGTACTCGTTCCAAAAACATCACTCGCACCATGTCACATTTGTTACTCCCCAATAATCGCCAGGGCTACTCCCTAGCACGCCCCGGTGTTAACTCACTACGAACTTCAACTCACTACGAACTTCAACTCACTACGAACTTCAACTCACTGCGAACTTCAACCCATTACGAGCTTCAACTCACTGCGAACTTCTATTAATACTTTCTTGTTTCCAAGTACCAGAATATTAATTTCGTAACACCAGTTTCAGTAACATCTTAGATCTGGCTATATTCTCTTCGTACTCAGTCATCAACATTTACATACTTTGATTACATCAGTATGCAACTGTCCTCAACCCCTTTCTGGTACCTATGTTGCTCCGTATCTCCGCACCCATTATGCCTTCTCATCTCTTCGTATCTGTCTAAAATTCCTTTTATAAACAGAAAAAGCACCACGAACGCCTCTCTCAGCCCCTCCGTATCGTTATCTACAAATACACTGGCCATCTCGTCACCTTCCCACCGTTGGAGGCTCGATCATCCGTGTTATCGGCGCTACCATGCGTACTATATTTCTACCGACTTCTAAGATGATCCACCGTTACTAACACCAATACAAGATGCCAATTGACTATTCCAAGTGGGACAAGATTGAATTATCCGATGACTCTGACGTGGAAGTCCACCCCAACGTCGATAAACTGTCGTTTATCAGATGGAAACAGAGAGATATCCACGAAAAGAGAATGCAAAGGAACATCACCATAAAGTCGATCTTGGTCCAATTGACGATGTATGCCAAATTAAATAAACGGGTTGATTTCCTTTTGGACCACTTCAAACCGACACTTTCTGATTTGTTAGATAATACCAAAGTGGTGGCTGCTTTGGATGCAAAGTTTGACAAAACTGAAAAGTTCGATTACGAGAAATTGAAGAAGGAAAAAGGCTCTGAGTTGAGAAAGGGATTGCAAGATTTGACTTTCGATGAAGAAGAAATCCAAAACACTCCAACATATAACGAGATGATTGAGGATTTGTTCATCCAAATCAAGGATGATCACCCAGAAGCGAAATCTGATGCCCAAGTATTAGTTGACAAATTGACTGAACATAGAAAGAAAATCGATGATGTTCTTTCTTCTCAAACTATAAGAATGGATGAATTGTTGAATGAAAAGGCTCAATTGATTTCTAGTGATGATTACCATACTGGGTTTGACAGATCATTTTTGAACAAGGATACTGAGGATCTGGAGCCACCAGTGTCGAAGCCTACTACAAAGACCACCACCACCGTCACCACGACTGAGGTTATTAATAGTCCAACAGTAACTGAACCACAACCTAAACAGATTGTTGACGACTTGGTCCTTTTGCCTGCCACTGAAGAATTTGGCAAGATTCCTTATACTGATTTACGTGAAAGCGCAGACTTCTTGATGAAGCACACCAAGATCTGCACTGAAGAACAGAAAGATGCATTGATTATGACAGCTTTTGATAGTCAACTTGAAGACAATCCAAAATTGACCAAACAAATCATCCATCAATCGTTGTTGTTACAGTATGTTGCACAGTTAGCAGGTACCAAACCAAATAAAGATCAGGTCATAAAAGCTGTGAAACTTTTCTTCAGCAAGATTAGCGAAGACCATTCTCCAGCAAAGAATGGGTTCTACCAGGATGTCGATAACACCTTTAAGCATATTGAAAACAGATGCAAGATAATTGCCCAGGAACAAGCAGAACGAGCACAAGCGGGAGGAAACGACGAAGAAGCTTTAATTCAATTGAAAGCATTGGATGAGGATACTGAATTAGTTGTCAATATCCCAGAAAACGGGACACCAGAATACGAAATATTTACTACTAAATTACCAAAGGAATTTCAAGAAGCTGTGAAGACAAAATCGTTAGATAAAGTCAACAAAGAGTTTGCCAAATTGAAAGTCGAGGATGCAGAGCAAATCTTGGAAGTTTTCAACGAATGTGGAGTCATTGGAGTAAGTGGGTACTTGGAAAATGAAGATGAATTCCAAGAGTTGCAAAAGCAATATCAAGAAGCCGAACATGAGCAGGAGCAAAATCACCAACAACCTAGCAAAGTGGAAGAGATAAGCTTTGATACTGTTGATACTGTTGATTAGGTGTGTAGATAAATAGCAAGTGAATTGTACGTAGTTCATATATTGTGGTTTTCACTACAAATACTCGAGATGCATCCAGGTTATTTCCTACTCAATCTCGCTAATGTTTCCATGAATGACTGGGTGCTTCCTTGGCTTTGGTTCTGTGAAGCATTCCCAGGTGGGTTTTGTTGTAAGTTAGAGAGTAATGCATTTACTTGGTTGGTCGGAGCATTGGAGGTGTTTGTTCCATACTGTCCGCCATACCCTCCATATTGCTGTTGTGGGGCTGGCTGGCCGTACGGTTGTGGTTGTTGTGGTTGTTGGTTTTGTTGCATCATACTCAACATATTTTGCATCGACTGTGGATCCAAATTTTGTAGTTGTTGAACAAGTTGCTGCTGGTTTGGCTGCTTAGGTTGCTGAGGTTGTGGAGGTTGATAGGTATCGTACTGTGTTGGGGTATTGTATTTTTCGTAGCCCAGATGTCCGTACCGGTTCTGAGGTTGATTGTAACTTGGAGCAGGTTCACCATAGGAAAGTCCAAATTGTGGTGGTGGTTGACGATACGGTTGAGGTTCCACATTATCCCAGCCTTGGTAACCTCTTCCACGCCGACCTCTGGGTCCTCTTCTATTTTGATGGTTATATTGGGCCCCTCCATGGTTATGATAATTGTCTTCTGGTTGGACATGTGTACTACCGGGTGAATGTTCACTATAACCAGAAGATTGTGGGTAGTACGGTGGCATATCCGTGCCATACTTCTTTAGCTTTGCTTTTGCCAAAATTTCTGCAGCAACTTCGGGTTCAATATCTGCGTATTCATCAAATTTGATCCCACCATCTGGTGAGCTTTCAAATGTTTGAACATCAACTTTTAACTCATTAATTACGCAAGTACCCAAAACTCCAGAATATGCTGCTTCACTAATGACATCTTGTATTTCTTTATAAGTGACGTCTTCGGTGTTGATTGTGATTTGGGCATTGGCAAATGCTTTCTTGACTTTTCTGATGAAGAAAACTGACGATTTCCCGGTAATGTATACCTGGCAATCCACATTTGGTTTTATCCTTTTTGGTTCTTGTTCAGGGTCTTCCTCGGTTCGCTCTCTGCCTCTAGCTCCCATGTTGGGGTTATTAACTTCAGGTTTTCCACCTCTTCTTGATTTTTGAGGTTTTGATGCATCTAAACGCATAATCTTGTTGTGCAATGGTACGTTAGTTTCTCCCTTAATACATTCCAAACATGCTTCTGCTGTTCTAAACTGGGCAAAACCATAACCAGCCTTAATTGCAATCTGAATAACCTCACCATACTGGCTGAAAATACGGAACAAATCCTGTTTGGAAATTGTGTTTGCTGGTAAGTTTCCAATGAACAATCTCAGTTTATCAGGGAACTCATCCCAATTTTGTAAATTCATGTAGTACGCCTCACGCTGAATAAACTCATGGTATGCATTTTCCTCTTCTTGGGTCATTGGTGCTGTAATGTTAGGTCTACGACAGTATTCATTAACTGGAACTAGAGGAATGGGATTTTTCAAGTTCTTGAACGGCTTATTGTAAGAGTAAACCTGGTCAAAATTGGCGTTGGGGTTACTTGATGTCAAGTGAAGGTTTTTAGAGTTCAATTTCTCCACGATCAACTTCATCTGCTCAGCCTGTGGCAAGTTGGCAAAATTAGGATCCTTGACAAGGTCACTCTGCATGATCGCTTCATACGCTTCTTGTAATTTTGTCTTGCTTTGTGACGAAACACTATTATTCGTCGCACTTACTGGTGGTTTTGGTGGTAATCCGACGGGTGGTTTAGGTGGTATATTACTTGGACGAGTGGATTTTTCGTTCAACGAAACTTCGGGATCATAATCGTCCTCGTCATCCTGACTGAATTCGGGCTCATTGCGACAATTTCCTTTCAAAACCTCAAGTGTGGGTTTATCAGGAAGGTCAACTTCATGACGAAATGCTACCTCAGGGTCATAGTCTTCCTCGTCTTTCGACTCGGTATCATCTGATTTAGTATCGGTTACAGCCAATTCCAAAACTGCTTCGTTTTGTTCAATAGGTTTAGTACGTTCAAGTTCATCATTTCCAAGCTGATCACTTTCAGCCTGAGGCTCGGTTACTGGTGCTGATTCTGGTTCATGTGCACTTGACATTTGTTCTTGCTCGCTCAATTTTTTTGTTGGTGCGTGTGCAGCATCTTCTTCTACCGTTGGTTCCTGCGATTGTGGCAGCACTTCTGGTCTCTGGCCATCATCGTTATCACGAGTTTCTGGGGCTTGTTCGCCCCCTACTTCATCCTTGAACTCAACTTGGTCATTGCTTATTTCAGAAGTTACATCGGTGCCCTTATCATGACCGCCTAAATCTACTGGTGTTACTTCCATACTTCGCTGTTGCCAGTTCACGATTCTTGAACTTTCGCTTCGCCCGTGGCAATGAATTTAGTAATGAAGAATTTCCTGTACTGCAGGTAACTAGAGTAACAGCTTACAAAGTGTAGAGACGCAAACTGCAGCAGCGTAGCGACAAAATGTGCAATGTGATACCGTTCTGTTCAATAGGAGCAGAGGTGTCTCTCTGACAGTACCGCTCATGGTGTAGTCAAAAATTGGACGATCTTGTCGGCGCTACCATTTATCTCCATCATCTCGTCCCACAATTTAGGGTGAATTCTTTCCTTAGTCAACATGCCAAAGTGCTGGTTCACTGGAACTGGAAATATTAGATACAAACACCTCCTTTTATAACAGGCCATTTTTCATGCTGAATTCTTTACTAAAACTGAATAACTCGCTGCGCTACCACTTCTGGTCACGTTACCTGATCCATCCCAATTGGGAACAAAAATCAACAACAATCAAGTGAAACTGAACTGAAATCCCACAACTTCACCGCAACACCTACACCATGACGTTGTTTCAGAACTTCAACACACATTCATTACGAAGCACTCGAGGGTTTAAATTGAAGGGAAATCCCGAGATTTCCAGTCCCCAGCCCATTTCCTCAAGCCTCCAGCCAAATCAATTACAGAATGACTATTCTCAATACCAAACCACCAACCTAGGAAACGGAAAACAACAAGGAGGACAACAAGTATCCAACCATAGAGATATTAGAAATTATGCCGAACAAACGTTAGGGTCTGATAATGCTTTGATTCAAGCTGTCAAGTTGCCTCAAGATGAAGACAAGAACGAGTGGTTAGCGATTCATATAGTTGATTTTTATAACCAAATCAACATGTTGTACGGTACTATCACGGAGTTTTGTTCGCCCACGACGTGCCCAAGAATGATTGCCACTGATGAATATGAATATTTATGGCAAGAAACCACCGCTGTAAATGGGGCTCTGCCCCAACTGCCAAAACGTCCTATAAGTTTGCCAGCGTGTGAATATATTGAGAACTTGATGAATTGGGTTCAAGGGTTCTTTGATAATGACAACATTTTCCCATCAAAAATTGGTGCTCCCTTCCCCCAGCAATTTCCATCTTTAGTGAAAACCATTTTCAAGAGATTGTTCAGAATTTATGCCCATATCTACTGCCATCACTTTCATGAAATCAGTGAATTGGGGTTACAGAGCCATTTAAATACTAGTTTGAAGCATTATGTTTTGTTTGCCAATGAGTTCTCGTTAATTAGCCGAAAGGATTACGGTCCGTTAGAGGACTTGGTGGATACGATGTTGAAGGAATGATTATCTAATGGCTTATGGAAATCGCACTGTGGTTAAATAGGGTTATGTTTACTAATATATTAGAAAAGGGAGTAAATGTATATTATTAGTTGTATGTATGGGAGCATGAACGAATTTCGCTGTTGATATCACGTAAAGAAGAGTTCGTTAAAATGCATTGCTTCGTTATGGAAACGGTTGTATTTCATGCTTTGGGTGTATTATTCCTTTACAATAGTTGAATTTTTGCCATCATACAGAGATGGTCTGACGGGTATTGGCCGATTCTGGGCTGACCAGATGGTTCTGGCCCCATTTCTTTCCTAGTTGGCATTCTCAACAAGCTGATTAACTTTATATTTTGGTGGTTCTCAACATCTTCAATACTGTCAACACATTTCGAATGGTCCTCATTTGACACATCCCAACTTGATATCACAAATATGTAGTCTAGCAAACCCCTCCATGAGTGTGCCCAGTTGGAGAACTCTGGTTCATTACGGTCGTTTCCAATTCCACTGTTCTCAGGATGGACCTGTTTGTATCCAATTGAATATAAAGAGATAGCTCTCATATTTAACGAATTGTGTGCGTTTTCAAGTTGCTTAATTATATTCAACTGGTCATCAGAGCAATCTAATTCGTCCTCGTTTCTCTTCTCGTCATCAGCTTTGCATCTGTTATCTAAATGAATGATTGATCTCATCAAATCCTCGTGACTTTTACCCTGGTAATGTATTGGTTTTGCCGTGATCGACAAGTATGGGTAGTCAAATGGCTCAGTGTTCATATCTCCCGCAAAAAATGTATAGAAACCCTTTCCATTATCCAATACCGTGCTCAAAGTATGCTGAAATTCCTTGCATTTATGTAAAATCAAGTATGTTTGTCGAGTTCTTTCAAAACATCCAAATTGTTGCCATTACAAGTGAGAAGTTACTATAATGACACGATTGACGTTCAGAAGGAATATATACTTCTCAATCACTTTTG